>OFFW01001340.1_pt1 | contig 14917 bp, 12 predicted proteins | sample 1521501 | NCBI WGS metagenome assembly OFFW01 (sample SAMEA3504107, study PRJEB24116) | mouse gut metagenome | biome: mouse gut; feature: mouse-associated habitat; material: faeces | place: Denmark | collected 2011
TGCAGCTGCTTCTTCACTGATCGGCGTATAGACGAAAGTGAATACGTTCGCTGCCGGGTCGCTCTGCAGGGTCCCCGTCAGGTTATATGCCTGCGGGAGATACCCGTCGATGTACAGGAACGCTACTACCGGGCGGTCGCCTATATTTCCATAATAGGTCTCCGGCGGAGCAAGGTCTGTTCCGTCTTCTGTCTGGAACTGTACCGTGTATGATACTGAATTACCAAGGACTCCATATGTCACCACATAGTCCCTGTCTTCTCTCACTCTATAGCCTTCTTCCAACGTTTCCGCGTTATCCTTACCACTCTCACGGATGTCTTTCACATAGTATTTGCTTTCGGCTCCCAGCTGTACCACATCTCTCGTACTAAAAGGCAGCGGGCTGTCATATGCCACCTCGTAACTCATCATCTCGCTGCCATTGATAAGCGTACTGTGGGCTCCTGAGAACAACCGTACGGTATAAGTCTCCTTTTCATCCGACGACGCTGCACGTGCAGTCAGATCTATGGAACCTGTGACACAGAGTGCAAGCAATAAAACCAACACCTTACTGTATATCTTACTGATCTTCATACTTGACCGCGCCCCCTCTCGCCTTCCTGCGTTCTTTCTCCCGCTCTCTCTGGGCATAGAACGCGAACAGCAGCAACAAAGTCCCTGTCACACATGCCACGATGATGAAAGGCGTCAGGGTCATCTCATCACCGGTTCTGACGATATTCCCACGTGTGCCCGGATTCGTATTCGGTGTATCTGTGCCCGCCGTGTTCAGCTCCACTGCAAAATTCATCTGCAGGTCCGCCAGAGTATTCTGGTAATCATTCCCCTGTGTATCACCGTCCAGGGCAACCTCCAGTGTGATCTTGCCGCTCTGCCCTTTCTTAAGGGTATCCAGGAAGAAGTAATCGCTCAACGCGTCTGTCGCCTGATGCAAACCTTCCCCTGCCCCGCTTGCGCCTTCGCCTCCGACCGTGTCGCTGTCAAAAAGCGAAGTCACCGTGCCGTCAGGCGCCGTATACGCCAGTTTATAGGTATAAGCGCCGCCTCCGGTCGCCGAATTGGCGCTTCTGTCTTCCAGGGAATACAGGACCTCGTTGGTCATGTACCAGTCTGTAGCCGTATTATTCTCATTCTTCAGCTCCAGCGTGATGATCACATTGTCCCCCGGCTGGATCCCATAGATCGCATCGTTCAGGTCGGAAGTCTTGAATGTGCTGACCATCTTCTTATCATTGGTGAACCTAACCGACCAGTCTGATTTGCCATAGGAAGTCTCGGCATAGGCAGTCATGGTCATCGAAGCAAGCAGGCTTACAGCCAGCAGTAATTTCCATATCTTTTTCCTCATGCTCTCTCCCTCCTTAATCCAGACTCAGCGTTTCATTCTCAACCGTGACTCTCCTGCCCCAGGCGCTCCAGATCGCGTCCTCGGCATTATGGTCCTGAACCGCGTCTACTTTCGCTTCCACGCAGAAACCAACTCCGTCATAGTCATAAGTCGTCTTGATCGTCGTATACCCATCCTTCTTGGTAACTGTCTGCGTTACCTTGCTGGCGATATTGTCATTGATCTTCACCGTATCCGTAAATGGATCCGTCGGTTCCTCTGCCTCCAACACCTCGGAATAATAAAGGACCGTACGTTCCTTCGTAGACGCCTCTTCATCCAACAGCCACCTGCCGCTGCCGCCCTCCTGCCCGGCGATATTCACCAGGTTCAGTTCGATCAGGCTCGGATCCAGGTTCGGGAATTTCACCGGCTCCTGTCCCTTCTCTACCTTGCCGTCTACCCAGTATTTGTAAATGCTCACGCGGACATACTGATTGATGTCGCCCGTATTCTGCACTCTCAGCTCTTCCTTATATTTCTTGCCAAGCTTCAGATCCTCACCCTTCGCCAGCATCCCTTCCAACAGTGCGCCCGTATTCTCGCTCCAGGTGCCGTTGGAGGCATCGTTGTAATCGCGCTTGGATACCGCCTTGAAATCCTCGTCATGCTGCCCCTTCTCCTGCAGGGTCACGCCGATGTTGGACATCTGCACTCTGGACGCATACGTCTCGGAGAAATACGTCAGCGCCGCCCGTGTCCCGCCTATGGACGAGAACAGAAGCAGTGCTACCGCCATCCCGAATGCAACCACGGTGGTCTTGGGGGATTTCACGAATCTGTTAAAACGTTTCATCATTCAACGCCCCCTTCCACTCTCGTAATATCCAGCTTATCATTCCAGTCGATCTCCGATGCCGGAAGAGGCTTGCCGTTCTCATCGTACTGGACTGGCGTAGTCTCATAGATGATGACCACGTTAAAGTCCTTCTGGTCTACTTCCTCACTCGGCACATCCTTAATGTGTACCAAAAGCTCCGTCGTCTCACCGCCGCCCTCTACGATGCCGCTGTAATAATAGTAGTCATCCGCTCCTGGCGTCCATTTCTCCGAATCGGAATCCGCCGCATTCGGATCAATATACTGGATTTCATACGCGCTGCAGAACGCCTTCGCCCGGACATACACCGGCTTGGAATCCGCATCACTGGTGATCCGGATATGCTTCGTCCATTGTGAAAATTCCTCCGTAACGGACGTCTCATCTCCCAGGGAAATGACCTCTCCGCCTCTCGCCTCTACATAGGTGGTAAAATAAGCCCAGGCGCTGCCCACGGAACTCGACATAACAAGCCCCGCTGCCAGAAATCCCAGAAAAATCTGTTTCTTCTTCATCCGCTTCGCCCTCCTTACTCGTTCCCCTGCTCTTCAACCCTGCCGTCGTCATAGATCTGCTGCAGACGCCATCCGGTCTCGGACTGGTTAAAACTATTGGTCACTGACCCGCCTCCGCGGTCCGTCTCGTTATAATCATTCGTAAATGGAACAGATACGATATTATTTGCTTCTATGGTCACCGGATCTGGTGTAACCGAGATCTGACCATAAACTCCCCCGGAATATTCCTCTGTCACCGTGACAACCGTTCCTACCGGGATCCGGTCCTCTAAGATGACGCTCTTCTGCCCGGCGATATCTTCCGGTGTGAAAGTCAGGGATACCATATCGTCAAACACCGTCTCTTCGCCCAACACTCCTGTCACCCGGAATACAAAAGTCGCCGGATCTTTGGTCTCATAGCTTAACAGCGTCTTGACGATCTCCAGGGAGCCATAACGGACGCTCTGCTCCGGTTTCAGGGAAGCCGTCATGTTATAGAGCCACTCGCCGTTCCCTGCCGTCGTATTCCCTTCCTTGCCCGGCAAAGAGATCATTTCCGGGGAATAAGTGTATACATATTTGTTGGAACGTGCAATCGTCGCTATACTCTCTGCTGCTTCTGCATCCTCTTCTTCCACGTCTCCCTGCTGATTCACCGTCGTCCAGTAATCTTCGATATCTGTCCCTCTGGCGATCAGGAGATAGAGCCCGCACTTTAACCCGCCAAGCTCTGCATATCCATTGCTGATAGCTCCACTCATTACCGGTTGAGCGGTTCCTTCCGGAGCCTCCGCTTCCTGGCTCTTCTTCACATAAGAAGCTGCCTCCTGCGCCATCTTCTTCCATTCCGCGTTATTCGGATCCCCTTTGTAAATACTTTCCAGGTCCTTATATTCATCCAAGAATTTATAAGTGTACGTATCATATCCGCTGACAGGCTGTGCATCCGCAACCTTATACAGGTCGACCGTGATCGCCGCACCCGCAAGGTCTGCTACCATCTCCTGGTTATTATTACCGGGATCCACCGGCGCAACCCTGAGGGAACAATCCTCTTCCAGATTGACTGCCTTCGCCGCACCATTTAATCCCGGCGTCACCGCCACCAGCCCTGCTGTCAATGCAAATACCAAGAGCGACCCGGTCAGTCGGCGCGCAAACCATGTCTGCCGGCGCCTCCATTTTATTTCCATAAACCTCTCCTCCTTCTTACCTCATATTCCTCTGAGGATCATTATTTCTTAAGTTCATCCAACATCGCCTGTGCCGTCCTGTTCGGCCGTCTGCGGTAATGGATCAACATGCCTACCAATATAATAAACAAGATCGGGATCCCTACTGCCGGGATAACGATATAGGTCGGGATCCTGACTGCCTCCGCCGGTGTCGCCGCAGCGTCCAGGTTTGCGATCCGGTGTCCCCGCATCAGGATACGGTGGGAATTGACGCCATAAGGAGTGCAGGTCGTCAGCGTACAGTAATCTTCACCGTCTACGATCGCCAACTCATCCGTCTCTTCCGGTAAGACGATCCGGATCTGGTCTACCATATATGTAATCGTCTCATCCAGTACGGTGATCGTGAAAGTATCCCCCTCTCCCAGCTTATCTAGATCCGAAAATAACTTCGCACTGGGAAGCCCCCGGTGACCGGACAGGACTGCATGGGTACGTTCGCCTCCAACAGGGAACGAAGAACCAGGGATGTGGCCTACTGCGATCTGTAAGATCCCCTCTTCCACTCCGTGATAAACCGGAAGGTTCACTCCGATCGATTTAATCTGAACGTATCCCATGATCCCGGTTCCTGTGACATCCAGGATACTCTCATACTGTGCGTATTCCTCATCCGAAAGTTGGAAATGCGTGCCGTTTGGAAGTGCTTCATTGAATTTTCTTGCTTCCGCAAATATCGCTTCCTTTTCCTCCTTGGTCATGCTCTCTACTGCTTCCACATAGCCTGCAATCGCCTGGGTCGCATGCAAGGAATTCCACCAGTCACTGACTGAGGGATAAGCAAACACCGCTACGCCCGCCAACATGATAACAACCAGAATAATTGTTGATATAGACGAGCCTTTTTTCTTCTTTGCTTTTTTCTGGCGTTTTCCTTTTTTCTGTTCTGACGACGCTTCTTCATTTGCATGTATTTCTTTGTTTATATGCGTCTCTTCATTCATAAATATCCCCCATTCTATTCGATGGGCTTCGAATTTATCAAGGTGAACTTCTGTCACCTGCCGACGTCTGCCGGATGACCTGTCATCCGTTGCTCACCGCACACCACGGGAAGGTGTCAGCCTGTGCGGCAAAACCCCCGGGACAGATAAACTGTCCCTTGGGGTATGATAAGTATTAAACTTCTAAACTTCTTTGCTCATGCGTTTCTTAGCAACTAAGATCACACCTGCACCGATTACAAGGACTGCACCAACGATGTAGAAGATTGTTGTACCGATACCACCGGTAGATGGAAGGAGTGTACCCTTGTTGTTTACGATTTCAAGAGCATTTTCATCCAAATCGGAAAGGTTCTTTTCAACCGTCTTCGATGTTGTAGATGAAGCTTCCTCTTTTACAAGGTTACCGTATGCATCATAATATTTTGTACCAGAAGTCTCAAAGATTTCTTCAGAAAGAACCTGTGGTGTAAGTTCTACTGATTCTGTCAGCTTGTTATAACCATTCGGTGCCTTAAACTCAGTTACTGTAAGGTTTACGTCTTCAGCAAGACCAACGATATACAGCTTTCCATTTTCATCTGTAGACAGTTCTGCACTTTCAGCAGCATTTTCTGCCGGATTATAAGAAACAACTTTATAAACGCCTTTTTCTCCTGTTACTGCTTCTACCACAAGGCCCTTAATAGTGAATGTAGCTCCAGCAAGAGCATTTCCCTTCTCATCTACCTTCTTAATTGCTGCTGCATAAGTTATGATCTTAGCTTGATCTGTCCAAGGTTTTTCCCATGGCTCTGGGTTGTCATTACCGCGATCAACATAAGGTAGGATAGAAACCTCATTTATATCATCTTTATTAATGTTTGTTACTGATGTAAGAACTGCTTCATATTCCATTACTATCTTAGCGCCCTGTTTGTAAAGACTAGTGTAGTTACCTGCACTTCCTGTTGCCCATGGAATTGTAATCTTTTTGTCTTCAAACTGCGGTACTGCATCATTAACCTTATATTCATTTCCATCAATTGTAATACTGGTTACTTTAACACCAGACAGGAATTCAGGCAATGTATCGCTAATCAGATACTCTACAACCTGCCGAGGCGTTCCGTTTTCATCCATATAGTTTGTAGTGTTGAAAGTTGCTGTGTATTTTACAGTATCACCAATAGAATAGCTCTCTTTTTCAACTTCTTTCTGAACACCTGGTTCATTTACGTTTTTGTCATTAATAGTAACGCCTGGCTGAGTAGATGTAACAGTGATTGCTGCTTTAGCACTTTCCTGATCTATATGGGTTGTAGTCATCACGTAATAACCATAAGGAAGTCCTGTAAATGAAAGCGCAGACCCATCACTAACTGCAGTACTCGTCAGTTCAGCAGTTTTTGCCCAATCTTCAAGTGCTGCCTTTAACCCATCTGTCATTTTAGTTCCCGTAATCTTCCCCTTTTCGTCTTTCTCACAAATAGAGTCCGCTGGAATTACATTGTTAGAGCTATCTTTTGAAAAGAAAGCTTCTAATCCTGCTGGAATGTCACCTGTACACTGATAAGCAATCTTATCCCCATTAACAGTTGCATCAAAGAGTTTATAAATGCTGTAAGTCTCACCCTTTGCCGCATTGTTAATCGTAATTGTAGCGTTATCCGAATCTGCCGGAACAAGCGCTTCTGTCTGTGCAAAAGCTGTGATACTCATAGCTAATGCCATCATTGCCGCTACCATAAGAGCTGCTAATTTCTTGATTCTTTTCATAATCTCATTCTCCTTTTCTTATTATTTTATTGCATTTTAGTGGTCTGGATCTGACGCTTATTAATTCATCAAATCCTTAGTTTGTTAGTTCCCGGAGGAAACTTACACCCTCCTTTCCCTAACTTTTTTTCTATACATAAAGCCTGCGCCTGACAGTATGGCTAAGACGCCTGCCATTGTATATATGATCGGACCATAACCGCCGGTTTCAGGAAGTTCATATTCGACTGTTTGATTGATAAAGTCAAATGCATCTTCTCTATCCCAATCTATATTGCCTTCCACTGTTTCGTCTTTCAAAATCACGCCTTCACTTTTCTCTCCCAACTCCGGCTCATAACCCGCATACTTTGCCTCTGTGATGGTATACTTTGTCTCATCAGGAAGATTAAACACTTCAATCGTCTGATTATGACTCAATTCAAATATGCCGCCAGAACGAATATCGCCTTTCTTTGCAATCAATCCATCCTCATTCTTTATTTCATATGGATAAGTATTGTAAGCAATATTCTCAGCCTTGCCTTCGAATGTAATCGCGAACTTAAATTTCTGATTCAGAATCTCTTCCGGCACTTCCCCGCTTATTTCTTTTTTCACTGTCAAGGTACTCTTAACATTTCCAGTATAATCAATTACAGGAACTGCATTTACAGAAGGTAATGTAAACTGCATCCAACAGGTAGAACCTGACGCGCCTCGTTCTGTATAAAAGAATTTCAGTTTATATGATTGAGTCCGTTCTTCATCCGTATCAGTTTTGTTCGCCGCATCCTCATCTGTCGGCATCTGAATATAATTCCACAAATCAACGTATTCTCCCGCCGCCTGGTGAACACCGCCGATATCACAGATCAGCTTCGTCGTTCCATCCGGATACTCCAAGAATACCCACATATCATCATCACCAAAGAAATAATAATTTAATGGCCCTACATAATCATCTGTTAATTCAAAATCAACCTCAAAATTCATGCCGAAGAAACTATTATGCTCCTGCCCATCATCTGCATTTATTAATCCCATAGATTTATATTGAGCATGCGTTCCAAATCTGGGGTCATGACCACTGGCGCCAAATGTATCGGCATTATCCATCGGCCAGAATTGATTCGTCCATATCTGATCCTTTTTCCCGCCACCAATATCAGTCTTATACGCCCCATCACCTTTTTGAAACTGATTCAAATCCATCGCATGACTTCCACTTCCAGCTACAGCCTTCAATGTATACGTATCTCCGTCACGTTCAAAGGTAAGCGAACGTCCTGGGATTTCTGTTTTTCCTGTTAGTTTTGCTTGTGGATTGAACAAATCCGGCGCTCCCGCCCTGATTTGCGGATACCCGTCTGCTGATAATGAACCTGTTACTAATCCATAAGCACACTTCTCCAGGATTGTCTTCGCAGGTTGACCTCCCGGTTGAACTGCCTGATTAATAAAATGTCCATCAAGCATATCGTCTTTCAAACCTGTGTCTCCAGAGTTGTTGTTTCCAAATCCATATAATGGTTTAGTATTAGAAGAGTAATTAGAGCTACTATTAATTCCTTGACGGTTAACATTTGGCTTTCCTGTTCCTGACGCTCCATTTGTTATGTCATAATCAAAAAATCTCGTAGGATAATCCTTCTCCTCGGTATTACTTTTGCCTACCAAACGAATCACCGTATCATCTGTGATTAGTATTACATTTCCGCCAGACATGTCTGTGCTATTGGTAAAACTGAGATTTTTCACTTGATCCCCACTGTATACTTCCCAGTCTTCTTTATTCGTGCTATTAACCTTTCCCTGATTTTCTGCCTTTTTCGAATCTTGCAATACCCAAACTTCATAAAGATCAAAGTTCAAACCTGCTTTTGCAAATTTATTAATGTGATCCAAACCACTGGCAACTTCCCTAAATTCATACCTGTCTGCAGTATAAAGTTTTGTCAGCGAATCTGTACTTGCTCTATCCTTATATACAGGCTCATATACCGGCCATGTTACCTGATCCTTCTTACCCTCCGCATTTGTAAATGAATATGTCTTCGAATTCCCGGTGGATTTAACATACATATTTTTCCGATTAAATACTTTATTATTATTCGGTAATTCTGCTGCTCCCAGTTTACCATCTTCTTTACATGTATTGATGATCGTAATTGCTTCAGATTCAGACGTTTGTTTGTCTTCCAAAATCTGTGCATATGCATAATATTGTACGGTAAACCGTGCTTGAGACTCAGCCAATGCAGCCATGGCAATCTTCTCATTATGAGCATCAATATTGCCCTCAATCGGCTTTTCGGTCTCATACTGATTCAAGTAAGTGTCCCCAAGAGTATTTATCTCTGTATCATTTACTTTCATAGCCTTTAGCATGATTCCTGTCTTTTTTCCTATCGCTTCTTCGCCAATCTCAGCCGCTTTATCTTCTCCAAGTATCTGCTTTACTGTTTCCGGTATGGATTCCTTAACCTGTTCATTCAGAGAATCTGCAGGCATAATTTCCGTTGTAACTTTACAGTCCGATATATCTACCTCAACTCCGTCATATTCCAAGGAACAGGATACCACCTGAAGCCGAAGCAATTCGCCTTTTTCATCTGACTGCTCTACATAATCAATCGCTGTGGAATATTTGTCACTTTCTTCACCCAAAACCTCTACTTCAAACTTCAGCTTCCGATTACTGCCTTCATCCGATGCGCTTCCATCCACCGCGTCCTCTGAATCGCCCGCGTCCTCCGTTCCTTCTTCTCCGACTCCATCTTCTTCTATTTCTATTCCATCACTTTCCTCTACATTTTCTGATTCGGCTCCCTCTTCCGTTCCTGGCTCGTCAACCACACCTTCTTCTTCGCTTGTTTCTCCCTCGCTTGTTTCTTCTTCCGGAAACATATCTTCGATTTTTCCTTCATCATCCACTTCGTCTTTCGCAACTTTTATATCTCCTTCGATATGAAAAATTGCTTTAAAAACGTTATCTTCATATGTCGTAGATTCCGAAATATGGACGGATGTTTTCATTGCATCCGCCACTTCATTATCAAATCCTACTGCAAAGGGTGAAAAACTATCCGTCTTGAATGACATGCTTCCGCTCTCTGCTTCACTTCCATCAAGAACTTCTGTCTTCTCATCACCGAAATGTACTACTTTAATCGGAACGCCCTCCGGCAGGCCATTCTTATCTACAAGCTGAATCGTGATCTCCACAGGACTTTCCGGCGCTATTTCCTCGCCGTCTACATAGAAGCCGATTTCAAACAATGCACTCATGGTAGAATCTTCGTTCTTCACACTCTTCTTGAATTCTGCTTCATGTTCCTTATATCTTTTTGCATCACTTTCTTCCGTGATCTGTTTAACAATAAACTCTGCTTCTTCTGGAATATTGGCATCTTTATTATAGGAAGCTGTTACTACATATCCGTCACCCTCGCAGGTCTTGGTTTCATCATATTTCTTTTGTTTTGCATCCTCTTCTTCATTATCTGTGTCGGCTTCATCCGACTCGTTTAATTCTTCGCTTTCTTCTGCTTCTTCGCCTTCACCTTCTGCATCTTCCCCATCCAGGTCAGTCGTGAAGATCTCTTCCTCAGTCTCACCCTCTGTAGTTCCTTCTTCTACCAATTCACCATTCGCAGTCACTTCTACAGTCTCAAGACATCCTGCATCCTCTGTATGGACATGTTCTTCCAATACCGGGATCGTACAAACCAGTCTTCTATTCGTCTCGCTGAGTTCTTCTTCCTCATTGATCTTCTCATAACACTCATCCGTATGTGTATGGAGTTCCAGTTTCCCGCAGGAAAGGATTTCTTTTACTTCATAACATGCTTCCGTATGGGTGTGTCCGTCCGCGCCTTCCGCCAACTGGCAGACCAACACATCCGCCCACTCATAACATGCATCTTCATGTATATGCTCTTCCAGTCCGCAGATCACTGCGCCGGTCTCGTCATAGCACTCTGCCGCATGTGTGTGCTCCGGAACCTGGCAGACCATGCCGCCCTGTTGGGTGGTATAACACTCCGCTCCATGCTGGTGTCCGGCTGTCTCTTCCAGTCCGCAGATCAGGGTCGCCTCTTCGGTGTAGCACTCTTCGCTGTGTTCGTGCTTCTCCACCTCCGGCAGCTGACAGGTCAAGTTCCCATTCCAGTCATAGCAGTCCTCGTTATGTACATGAACCACATAATCCGCATACCCGCAGATCAGGTTCTCCTTGTTCTCGTCATAACATTCGTCCGCATGCTGGTGTACAGCCAATTGGCAGATGACCCGCTTCTCCTTGTGCGTCATCGCCTGCCCCCTCATCTTTAACGCAGTGACCGTCCCAAACCCGACGATGATCGCCAGGCACAGGAACACCACCAGCCACCGCTTCTGCTTTTTCTGTTCTTGCAAAAATCTTGCAATCTGCTTTAAAATTGAAGATTCCATCCTGCAGCCTCCCTCCTGAATATTTCTGCATCCATTACTTTACAAACCCGATCTCTGACAATGGCCAGACACGGAATAAGATCTTCCCTACAACCGCATCGTCGCTTACACATCCCACCGCCGTACTCCGGCTGTCTATACTTGTCGCACGGTGGTCTCCCATCACGAAGCATTTCTTATCCGGCACCTGGTACGGCAGGTCGATGTCGCACTCCCCGAGCGCCAGTTCCTTGACGTATGGCTCATCTAGCTTTACTTCATTCACGTATACGTTGCCGTCCTCGTCGATGTCGACCCAGTCCCCTGAGCTTGCGATCACGCGTTTGATCAGGATGTTGTTGTTATAGTAGAACGCGACGACGTCGCCAGTCTTGAATTTCGAACTGTTCACCGCCACCACGATATCTTCGTTCTGAAGCGTATCCGTCATGGACGTTCCGCTGATCTGCAGCACCGGGAGCAACAGGACCGCGATCAGTACTGCAACTGCCGCTACTACCATCAGGGAAAATGCCGTGCTCTTCAGCCCCCGCCTGTAGCTTCTCTTGTACTGCTCCTTCTTAAGCTCTGCTTCCAGAAGTTCCAGGCTAGGAAGTTCGACCGCCCCCACGCTTGGAGAACCCTTGACTCCCTCTCTATTTGAGCCCGCTAATCTCACATCTGTATCCGGTGTCTTCTTTTCCTCAATCACATTCACACCCGATCTCTTCTCCGGTTCTGTTACACTTACTCCTGATCCTGCTTCCGAACCTTCAGCGCCCGTCGCCGGAGCATTCATCGTTTCTGCAGCGTCCGCTCCCGAAATACTCTGCACCTCTGCGGTACCTGCTTCCGAAGCGTTCTGCACCTTTGCTGCGTCCGCTCCCGAAATATTCTGCGCCTCTACCGCCTCTGCGGCGCCCGCTTCCGAAGCGTTCTGCGCTTCTTTCTCCCCTGACGGATTTATATTCTGTGTATCCTTTTGTTCCATTACTTTCCAGACCCCCCTATATCTACAGGCTCAAGGGCTCTTCTTCCTTCCTGCCCCATACATCTCTGCCTGATGTTATACAGATATTGGTCTGCCGCCTGCTGCGCCATTTCGCAAAATCTGTTTAGCCGTAATACCGCGTCCGCTATGGAGTCCGACTGTTCCAGATGTGCCTGCCTGTCGGTACACCATATCTCCTTTTCACGCTTAAGTTCACCAATCTGCTCTTCCTTCTTCGCAAGCCGCCCCTGCAGGCGCTCGATCAGGATATCTTTTTCTTCCACCTTTTTCCCAAGGCGCCCATTACTGTCTTCAAACTGCAGCCTTTCGCGTTCCTTCTCTTCCTGCTCGTCTTTTAAGTTGGCGATCGCCCTTCCTTGTTCCACCAGCAGTTGGAGTAGTTCCTGCCTCCGCAGCCTTTGTAATTCCTTTACAGTCATGCTAAGCCTCTTTCCCTTGTGTTTACCTCATAATGCATATTATGAGGTATAATAGAGACGGGTATACCATACACGGTTTCCTGGGCACGGCAATATAGAATGCATCTATAATCAGAGAATGGTATAACAGTTTATATAAAAGGGGTTTTATCACATGACAGAGAAAGAATTTCGGAAACTCAGATCCCTGGATCTGATCCAGATACTATTGACGCAGAGTAACGAAGAAGTCAGGCTCCAGGAAGAGCTTGACAGACAGACGGAACATCTGGAAGGATTACACGCGCATAATGAGAATTTGAAGACCGCATTGAACGATAAGGATGCATTGATCGAGAAGTTAAAACAAGACCTGAATCAGAGCGATGCCGCGATCCACAGCCTCAGAGAAGAGTTAAAAGCATTATATACCGATAAGCGGATCAATCTGGAGAATATCGGTTCTCTTACGGAGGTGGCGAAGAGAGTCAACCAGATCTTTGAGAAAGCGCAGCGTGAAGCGGAAGAATATCTGGCGCATCCGGAAAATATATATGCCATAGAAGAGAATACATGTCAGAACGAAGTTGCAAGAAATCCTGGATCAAGTGTTATTGATTCCATAGATACAGACGATATAAAGGTAGAGGTTGCGATAAATAATGCTGAGACAGAAGATCATATAGCCTCCGAATCTGTGATTTTTGAAGCTTCGGTTTCCCCGGCTGAGACTGCGGTTTCGGAACCCGAGACGGTAGAAAATACAGATGAGGTTCTTAACGTTGCGGAAGAATCCGCAGAATCATCTATAGAAGAAGTTGTGACTGCCGAAGCAGAAAATGAACCGGTTGAATCTGTCACGCCAGATCCCGCTGATTCGGATGCATGCATAGCAGAAGCGTCTGCTTGCGATAAGAATGCCGAATTGCATGCTGTTAAGACAACATCGACGAATTCCCGCCAGAACAAGAGTCTGTTCCGGAAATTCATCGGCGGTATAAAGCGGGAAAAGGGTGGAAAATAGCTGTCCAGATTGTAAAAACAGCAAAAAAAATATAGAAACAACCTCTTTTTTGAAGAATTTTTGACGCATCTTTTGACTATTCGTTTGTTATACTTGATTTAACCTAGAAAATCCGAATAGCCAGAAGCGAACCAGAAAAAATTATACCGCATAATATGCATTATGAGGTAATTTTTTTGTGTTATTTTTTATGTTCCTATAAAAAGTCCCAGACAATCAATCTGTTGTTCCTGTTCTTCACAGCTCACCATCGTATAGATCCGTGTCGTATTGATGCTGGAATGTCCCAGCAGATCCGCCAGATGACAGATATCTCTTTCTACTTTATAATAGGTAAGAGCAAACAGATGCCGGAGGTTATGCGGCGATACTTTGCTCTTTAGGACCTTCGCCGCCTCGCAGAGTGCTTTCATCCCATGTAGGATATTGCTGCGGTCTATGGGCTTCCCGGTCCGTGTGACGAAGATGCTTCCGGAAGTGATATTCTTCTCCCGGATATAACGCTTAAGCTCCATACATAGTTCCACCGGGAGTATGACGATCCGGGTCTTCCCTTTCAGCGACACCGTCGCCTTCCGCACATGCAGCGCCTCCACTGTGATGAACCGCAGCTCGCTGATGCGGATTCCAGTCGCACAGATGGTCTGCATGATCAGGCTTAAGCATTTCTTCCCCTTCTTCTTCGCAGCCTCCACCAACCGGATGTATTCTTCCCTGGTCAACTCCCTCTCTTTGGCACGGAAAGCGGTCGACTGTACCTTGAAGAACTTCACCGCACAGTCCTCACACCTGATGACACGCAGGAAACTGTTTACCGCGGCAAGCATGGAATTCGCACTGGTAACCGCATAATTCTCAGCCAGATATTCCTTATAAGCGATCACAATGTCTTTCGTCACGATCTTGCCTTCTCCGACGAATCCTATGAACCTTGCCGCGTCACGCAGATACTTGTCAATTGTAGCTCTGCTCTTCTCAGCCTCCTTAAGCTCCTGCCCGAATCGTTCCAGCATTACGCTCATGTTTATCTTTTGTCCTCCCACGTATTAAATCCCCTCCCGTTCCCTGATATAATATGTAAAATTTACACAAAAAGTATAACAATAAAATTCTCGAAAGACAATCAGGATATTTCCGAAACGGAACATAACGCAAGAAATTTCAGAAATGATCAACCTCCGGATATTAAAACGAAAATCTTGAAAACCACACAAAAACATGCTAAAATTATTCATAAAAGTTATACTCCACAACTCCTAAAGGAACTCGGATATTACTCTAATCTAAATTTAACTCTTTATTTTAGGAGGTATCTTATGAAATTTCTTGTAAATCGAAAACTTGCTACACGAATCGGTATTATTACGACAATAATCACCTTTATGGGCATGCTGTTACTCTGGTTTGTTGTATCCAGCCG
>OFFW01001347.1_pt1 | contig 14888 bp, 16 predicted proteins | sample 1521501 | NCBI WGS metagenome assembly OFFW01 (sample SAMEA3504107, study PRJEB24116) | mouse gut metagenome | biome: mouse gut; feature: mouse-associated habitat; material: faeces | place: Denmark | collected 2011
GGCTCGGCTGCCGTAGTAGCCCTCATGGGTGTCGGAAACGTCAAAATAGTATTTCAGCGTGTTCCTGCGCCCTTTCGGGTCAAAGACCGCAATCCCCTTGCTGTCCTTGTTCACCCAACGCTTAAAGAGCCTGTTCCATGTGCCAATCTCGGCGACTGCCGTAGCGTCGGGGCGTTGGGCGTAAATCAAGAGCTGCTCGTCAAAGCGGCACTTGTAATTGTGGCAGGCAGAGGATAAAAAGCCCTGCCAAGCCTGCGGGTTCTTTGCGACCGCCATCCCCGTGCGGCGGTACAGCTCCGTAATAAGCTGGTACTTTGCAGCCATAGGCTCACACCTCCTTATCGTTCCATATCTTTGTTTTTCTGTTTCCTGTCGTATTCCCCGCATCTTTCAGCGATTTCGGAATACATCTTTTCCCGCATCTCCCGCTCATAGGCTCGGTACTCCTTTGCCTTTTCCGTGGGCTTGTACCAGACGCTGTTCTGGTCGGCTTCGTCCATCTGCCCGTAGCGGTCGTCTATCTTGTCCATATATTTCTGATAGATGGCACGGGCGGCGGGGGCGTCCTTTGCGTAGCGGTAACGTGCAAGGCTTTTATGCGTCCCACGAAGCTCGGCATACTCATAGAGCATACGGATAACCTCACGGTCAAGCCCTTTCTGCCCCTCGGCGGCATAGATTTCCGACAAGCCCCTGCACCTCCATGAATGATACGGAGAGGTGTCGTTGGAGCTGTGGGAAGATACATACACGCCGTCTTTTTTTACTGTGATACGGTTGATAAGCTCGGTACTCAATCCCTATCACCGCCCGATAAAACAGTCTGTTCCATAAAAATATCAATCCTCCTGTTGTCCATGCCCCGCCTTTAAGCAGGGGCATAGCTGATTCTGTTTTGTTCCATCCTCTGTGCAAACTCCCGAACGGCGCACCTTACGCCGTCAATCTCTGCATGGGTTTCGTCCAGATAGCGGCAGACGGCAAAATAATCCTCCCCGTTCCCGTAAAGCATACGGATGATTCCGCCATCGGGAACAAAGAAAAGCGTCGTTCCTCCGCTGTCCGTCATACAGATTTTCCGTCCTATGCTCACTCCGTGCCACCTCCCAGAAATGTGATGACCTTGTTCCCTTTGATGCTCTTTTGCAGCTCATTGATGAGCGTGATGTCCGCAACCGTAATGCCTTGCATGGATAAAATATCGTCCATCGTCATAGCGGCAATGGCTTTTTCTTCGGTAAAGCCCGCTTCAAATATCTTATTTAAAACCTTAACGGCTTTCTGGTTGACTGCCATGTTCCTTTCCTCCTATCGTTCATGGTCTTTGTGCTTCGGGGCTTTCTGTGCGGACGGCGGCTCTTGCGGCTTCGGTTCGCAGCTATGCCCGTTCCTTTCCATACGCTCGGCAAACTCGCAGATGTGGTAAAGGCTGCTGCCCACCTCGGTATGGTACTCGTCAATAAAACGGCAGCTCTTTTCCGCCTTTTCTCCCCAGTCATAAGTGATGATGATTTTGCCGCCGTCTGGGATGCGGAACTTCTCTTTGTAATGCGGGTCAATAAAACGGATTCCCTGCTCTGCTTTTGCCATATGCTTATCAAGCCATTCTTTCACATAACAGTAGCAGTAAAAATCATAGTCGCCCTTTGTCGGGTTGCAGCGGAGCAGAAAAGCGTGTTTCTCCGTATCCACACGGAAGCCGTACTCAGTGCAATAGTTACCCTTAAAGGAACTTTCGGGAAATTGCTTTGTAAATGCACCCATATCATAGCGGTTGTGCAGGAGCCCCTTATCTTCACGCAGGGCCTTGATAACCCCGTCCAGACCTGCCTTAAATTCATCGGTTTTCCATTGCTCCCTCGTATCAGTCCAAGAAGTATAAAAGCCATATCCAGAGGGGGCAAAATCACCTCGGAGATGACCGATGCACCCTGTCTGCCCCTCAAGCTGCATACTCTGGGCGTAGGTGTATTTCTGTTCGGGCTGTGTCAAAGCTCGTATCTCCATCAGCGTTCCTCCCTGCTCTTTGATTTCTTCGCTTTTTCCTGCGTCTGGATTTTTGTGAGGGCTTCTTTCGCCCAATCGGGCATTTTTTCTGGCTTGATTTCGCCAAGCACATCGTACCTTTCCCATCGGGCGTGCTTGCCGTCCGCAAGCGAAGTCCCAAACACCGCCTGCCCCCTGCCGCCCCTTGCACCGTGTCCGCCGTCCACCAACACAAGCTGATAGGCGGAATGCCTGTACTCATAGCGGTTGACCTCGGCATTGATGACGACGACTTTTCCCACGATGCTGCCGCCCCTATTGTCGGGGATGCAGTCATCTATGGTGAACAGTTTCATATCGAACTTGAACTGTTCCTGCTCGGCTCTCACAAGCCCTATCTGTTCCTGCACACGCTCCGTGAAAATCTGCATGGCTTCCAGATAGTCATCCGAGCCGACAGCATCCGTCACCCATTCTGCGGACAGCGGGTTGTCGTAGGTGCAGTGGCAGACTAAAAAGGGATATTCTGCTTTTTCATCCACGCCGAACACCACTTCCTTTCTGCCGATGTGGATGCTCTGCGTGACCTCGTAAGAGCTTATCATCCTTTTTTCCTCATTCTCCATCGGGATTCTCCTTTCTCTGTTTCTTTTCTCGCTGCTCGTCTAAAATCTTTCGGATACAGACATCGCAGAAGATGGTGTATTTGTCCTTATATCGGGGATAAGGGCAGGTCGTACAGTCGTATTTTTGGGGGCTGCTTTCCGCAGCCTTTTTATCGCCCACGGTCATCGCCGTTCCTCTGTTTCGGGGCAGGGGGATTGTTGTAGGGCATACGGCTTTCGGACTGGTATCGCTCATTGAGCTTCTCCCGTGCCGCCGACAGCTCGTTGCAGTAATGCCCCCAGAAATAGTTGTCCCCGCCCTTGCAGTACCAGCACACATAGGGGTTGGGGGCTTTGGGGTTATGCCCGATGACAAGCTCTGTACTCCCGATGGTACAGCTCTCGATGATTTCATATCCTTGGTTGGAGCGTTTTTCTTCCTCCATAATCAGACCTCCGTTCAGTCGCTTTTTGCATATCTGCGGTATGCCTTTTCCCCTCTGGCTCGAAGCTTCTGCATCCGCAGGCTCCCAAGCAGTCCGGGGTGATTCTCCTGCAATCTGCGCCGTGTCCTGCTGACGCTCTCAAAGCTCGGCAAGCCCAGATATTTATGCTGTGCCATGACCTCGGCAAAGGGCATCGCCCCTGCGCCTTTCAGACAGGAATTGCAGACCGCAAGGTAAAGGGTCATGTCATCGTTTCTGGCATCCTCGTCCTTTTCCAGAATCCGTCTGACTTTGCCCTCAATGGTTTTCAGATTGTGCATAGCGTACCTCCATAAAGGATAGGGGCGGCATTTTCAGCCGCCCCCGTCCCTGCATACTTGGGTTACTTATTCTTTCTGTGGCGGATGTTGAGCCACAAGGCTCCGCCGCCAATGAATGCCACAAGCACGATGGCGATGATGGTCTTTGCGTCCATTCTCATAAGACCTCCTTTCCGGTTTCTGACCGCAGGGGCTTCATGCTGCCCGTGATTCGGTTATCAGTCCTCTTTTTTCTTCTTCCCCTTAATCCCAAGGAATCCCAGAACGCCCGCACCGATGGTGAATGCCGCCGCAAGGCTCACCCAGAGGGCAGGGTTGAAGTCATCGCCCGTTTTCGGGGTGTCACGGAGTTCATTGTGCATCTGGACGATGGTGGTGGCTCCCACCTGCACGGTAGCCTGCTTGTCGGCGGGCAGGATATAGCCTGCGGATGCTTTGTCGCTCACCTCGGAAACGGTATACTCGCCAATCCGTAAGCCCTCGATGGAGATTTCGCCGTTCCTGTCGGTCTTAAAGGTCTGGTCGTAGTTCACGCCCGTGATGCGGAAAGAGAAGCCCTCCACCCTGCCGTCCGAGGATGTCTTGACGATTTTGAGGTTCCCTTTCTGGGCTTCGTTCCAGAATCCCTTACCTGCTTCGTTCTCCACGGTGTAGGTCTTGCCGTTTTCCTCGATGGATACGGGATAGACATTTTCATCAAGGATATATCCAGTCGGGGCGGTCTTTTCACGGACAAGGTACTTGCCGTAGCGGAGTTCTTTCATCTGGTAGACGCCTCCCTCTATCTCGGTCATTGTGCCGAGCAGCACATCGTCCTTATCCAGTTTGCCGTCACCGTTGGTATCCGAGTAGACCTCGAACACCGCCCCCGTGAGCTTGTTGTCGGGGTAGTCCTTATCCACTTTTGTGAGGGAGATGCTGCCACGGATGAAGTAGTTCACAAGGGAGATTTCTACAATCTCGTCCACTTCGCTGATTGTGACGGCGATTTCTTCCTCGGAGAGTACATATCCTTTGGGACTTTCAATCTCACGGATTACCCATGTGCCGTAGGGTACTTTGGTAAAAGAAAAACTACCGTCCTCTGTGGATACGGTAGTCGCAATGGCTGTCTCCTTGATAAATTCAGTTGTTCCAGTCTTGAAGATGCCGATTAAGGCACCGCCCAGAGCCTTGCCGTCCTCGTCTGATTTCTTCCCACTGACAGAGCCGTAGATGAGCTTGTTCTCAATGGCGTTGCCCTCGTTTGCGGAGATATGGACGAGTGCCGTGTCCTGCCCTGCATACGCAAAGACAACGGGGTACTTGGTGTCGCTTGTGAGATAGGCGGCGTTGGTGCTGATTTCCTGCACATAGTAGCTGCCAAGGGGCAGGTCGATAACCGACTTCCCGTGACCGTTCCCGTCAAGGGAAAGCACTTCAAGCAGGCTGTCGGCGGGGATTTCCGTGCCGTCTGCGGCGGTCAGCCCCTCTGCCGTGTAGAGACCGAAGCTCACATCACGGATTTCACCGTTTGTCCCCACGCCGTAGGATTCATCTGTCTCAAGGCTCTTTACAAGGTCAATCTCCACACGCTGACGCTCATTGTAGAAGTCCGTGGATGTTTCCGTGACGGCGATTTCCTGCCCTGCGTAGACAAGCTCAACGGCGTGTACCTCGTTATTCAATACCATGCCAAACGGGGCGGTGGCTTCCTTAACCTCATATTTCCCAAGGTAAAGCTCCTTGGACTTCGCCGTGCCGTCCGCACCTGTGGTAACGGTGTCAACCACTTCGCCCTTGGACGCTCGGAGAGTGCCGTCCAGAGTGTAAATGTCCTCGGCGGCGGTAACCTCATAGACCGCACCCTCAAGACCTGCCACGGAGAAAATCGGCTGGTACAGCCCCTTTGTGCCAGAGACGGTGCTGAATACCTCGCCAGACTTCCCTATGGTGATTGTGCCTTTCTGTGCGGTGTTGGAGCGTACCACCTCGATGACGGTGATGCCGCTTTCTTCTTCGGAGTTCTCCTGCACCACGTCAAAATAGACTGGCTCGGAGTTTAGGACATAGCCATACGGAGCCTGCACTTCCACAAGGGAATAGCCCGTGCCGTATTCCAAGGTCTGGGGCGTGATGAGGTCGCCGTCCGCCGTGGTGTAAAAGGTGTCGATGGTGGTCACTTCGGGGTAGGTGAATGTCATGGTGACAAGCTCACCGTTGGGGTCGTAAATCTGGAAGCCCACGCCTGCGTAGGGGATGGTGTTGCCCGTCTCAGCATCTTTCTTCACCACCTTGATATAGCTCTCAAAGTTGGCGTTGTTGATAAGGTAGCGGTAGGTGTTTCCGTCCTTATTGATGAACACGTCAAAGGGCTTCATCAGCTCACGCCCCTCCCATCCAGAGGTCTGCTCCACGGTGTAGATGCCGTAGGGCATGTCCTTGGTCTGGGCGAAGCCGTTCTCATCGCAGGTGAGGATGTCACGCTCGGTCTCCTTGGCGGCTTCATAGCTGCCTGCGGATTTGAGGTAGACTTCAAATACTGCTCCCGTTTCGGGTGTTTCAATCTGGGTCTCGCCGTTGTCGGTGTGCTTGATGATGGCGATATTCCCCTTGATGACCTGCTCGTTCACATCATTCTTGGCAGAATTGTATTCCACGGTATAAAGCTCGGCTTCTGCGCCTACATGGTGGATGATTCCGTCCAGAAGATAGCCCTCGGACGGGGAAATCTCACGGATGCTCCAGTCATTGCCGCAGACATAATACTTGGTGGTGAACTGCCCGTTTTCATCGGTGGTGTAGCTGTCAATCAGTTCCTCGCCCTTATAGATGCCGTAGACCGCACCTGCAAGGGAAGCGTCCCCCTGCGGCGTCCCCGTCTCCACGTCCGTCTTTGCCACGGTGACGTTGAACTTCTTCAGCACGTTCACGAAGCTGCGGCTCGTGACCTTTTTCCATTCAATCGGGGCGGTCTGGGTCGCAGGCACCACATAGCGGATGGCGGTATCCACTTCCTCCAGTACATAGGGCGCATCTCCGCTGATAAGCACGTTCTCAAACCTTGCCACGCCGTCTGCGTTGGTGACGGCATATTCGTCCACGGGGAGACCGCTTAGGGACGTGCCGAAAAGGTGGAACTTCATGCCCTCCACGATGCCGTCCTCGGAAGTCTTTACCACCTCCAGACTGCCACGCTTCAAGACGTTGTTGAAGTTCACGGTGGTCGTTCTGCCGCCGATAAGGGTCACGGTCTGGGTCTGCTGCGGCTCATAGCGGTCAATGCTCTGCTCGGTGATGGTGTAGGTGGCGGGGAACAGCCCCTCCACGGTGAGGTTTCCATTTGCGTCCGTCTTTACGGTCTTGTCAAAGCCGTCACCCTTGATGTGGAAAGAGATGCCCGAAACAACGCCGCCCTCGGAAGTCTTTTTGAGGGCAATCGTGCCGGTGGGGGTCTCGATGTTGAGATACGCCCTCACGCCGCCCACATTCTCCACGCCCGTCACCAAGTCCTGCAAGTTCGGGTCGCCGTAGGCAATCATCTTCGCCCCGCTGTCTACCGTGGGTACGCCGTCCTTGGTGGCGGTGATGCGTACTGTGCCGCCGATGGCTCTGGTGGAGCTGATGGTCAGCGTGTTCCCAGACCTTGTGACGCTCACGTTGGCATCGGAGCTTGCAAAGCTGAAATCGGAGAGTACGCCGTTGCTGTCGTTGAGCGTGAGCGTATATTTCCCGTCCTTGTAGGCAAGCTCCCTCGTGATGTCATTCTCACCGCCCGACATAAAGCTCGGTATGGTGTTGTGGTTCGCCATGAGGGACACAATCTGGTCGTAGGCAGCCCTCGCCCCGTCATTGGCATAGTTGGAGCCGAAGTGCAGGCTGTAGATGGTGCTGCTCGTCTGGCGGTAGGAGCCAGTGGATTCACGGCATCCCGTGACGAACTCCCACACGAGGGTCTGGGTGGCGAGCCATTTCTCGTCATCGCTCCCCGTGAGGTTATGGCGGTTGCCCTGGTATCCGTAGAGCAGGGCAAGCCCCACGGCTTTCCTCTGGCTGTCCGAGAGGGCGTTCCATGCGTCCGAGGAAGCCCGTCTTAGGGTGTTGCCCGTTTTCAGCGGTACGCCGGGCTGGATGCAGAACGCCGTCTCGCCGTCCACGGACATGCGGTACTTGTACTTGCCCGTGCCGCCTGCGGTATAGCCGCCGATATTGGCACTGGCATTGTAGCGCATGGCGTTCCCGCCGCTGTCATAGGTCATGGAAAAGGAAATCGTGCCGATGTCGCCTGCCGCAAACGCCGTGGTTGCGGGCATGACGGACAACGCCGTGACCGCAGCCATGACAAAAGCCGCAGCCTTTCTGAAAAATTTAGGGATTCTCATAGTTACCTCCTGTAATCTGGATTGTTGTTTGCCCGACTGACCGAAAAAAGCTGCCCGACTGGACAGCTTAAATAAATCTCTTTTTCTCGGATAGTCTTGGCAGTATCAAGGGGGAGAGGTGTGGAGAGGGGGAAGCGGAAATGTGGCTATCCACCCATGCCGCAAAAGGGCAGACTTCGCCCTCGGTGTGCGGCTGTCCTACCTTTCCCTGTCTTTGCTCCGCTGCAAGTGGCGGTTGTAGAACTCCAGCGCCTTGACAACGAAGTCCGTTTCCTGCCCTCTGGGGATGGACTTGGGGATGAGCTTGGTTATCCTCTCGTCCTTGAAAGCGGGCTTTTCTTTCTGGTTGGGCTTTTCCTCCTGCATGATGCTCTGGATAACCTCGTTGGTGAGCTTGCCCTCTTGCATGAACTTTTTCATCTTGATAGCCTGTGCAAGTGAGGGCGTGGCATCGTTATACTCCATCGCTTCAAGCAGGGTGTACTGCTGTCCCTCGGTGAGATAGGATAGTTCCACCGCAGGACGGAAAGCAATCTGGCGTTCGTCTACCATTTGCAGGATTTCGGGGACAAGCTCGGTTAGGCGGATATATCGGTAAATTTGCGGTTGGCTGTCACCACTTTTCTGACTTATTTGTTGTGCAGATGTTGTCCCTTTCAACTTATTATCCAGTGGAGAAGAAGTTAAATCGCTTCTTTCTCCCTGCCTGTTCATAGCTTCAAGCCGCATCTTATACGCAAAGGCTTTCTCACTCGGCAGGATGGTGGTTCTCTGGAGATTGCTTTCCACCATGACAATAATCGCTTCGTCATGGGTCAGCTCCTTGACCTCGCATTTGAGCGTTTCAAGCCCTGCAAGCTCGCAAGCCTTTTTCCGTCTGTGACCGCTGATAAGCTCATAACGCCCGTCCTCTTTCATGCGGACGGTGGCAGGCGTCATCACGCCGCTCCGCTTGATGCTGTCAACAAGCTGCTCCATGTCCTCGTCCATTAAGACCTTGAACGGGTGGTCTGGGAACTCGTCAATCTCCGCAATCGGGATTTCCCTTATTTTGCTTAGATTCGCTTCCGCACGGCTCTCGTCCGTTTCAAAGAGGTCATCGTATGCGGTCAGCTCGATTTTGCTTTCTCTGCTTCTCGCCAAGCTCTGCCACCTCCTTTCCGAACTGCTCGTAAGCGGCGGCTACCTTGCCGCCTTTGTCGTAGGCAAAAATGCTCTTGCCCTCTGCGGTGGCTTCCACGGCTCGGATGGAGTGGGGTATCTGCGTATCGAATACTTTAATCCTCTGCCCGTAGGCACTTTTCACCGTTGCCGTGATTTCCTTAGAGATGTTCGTGCGTGGCATTACCATCGTCATAAGGATGCCGTCAATCCGCAGGTGCGGGTTGATTTGCCGTTTGACCTTAGACACGGAGCGAAGCAACAGCTCTAAGCCTTTGGCGGAAAGATAATGGGGCTGTGTCGGGATAACCACGCTGTCAGCAGCCGCAAGCGCATTGATTGTCAGCATACCCAAGCTCGGCATACAGTCTAATGCGGAGTAAATTATTATGCGGAGTAAACCGCTGAATTCATTCATTTCGCTGTGATTGTGTCGTATTATACTCTGCATAATAATTCTCCATTCTGTTGATCTCTTTAAATCATTTCCTTTAACCAATCAAGGAGTTCTTCTCTCTTTTTATCTTTGTATCGGCTTTCTGGAATGATTTTTTCGCTTGCCTTTTCAAGAGCTTCTCTTTTTGCGGCAGAATCAGCTTTCGCATATATTTCTGTTGTTTTGACTGATTCGTGCCCCAAGAAATCGCGGATATAAATCAGATTTACATTTGCCTGCACCAAATGCATCGCTTTACTGTGGCGAAAAATATGAGGTGTCACATTTAAGATGGCTATTTCAGGGTGACTAACCTGAGCCTTTGCCACATATTTCGATATCACATATTCGACTCCGGATCTCGTCAGTTTCTGTTTCATTTTATTCACAAACAGGTACTGATCCGGCACTGTGATGCCATAGTTACTTGTATACTTTTCTATCAGCGCTCCCGTATCCGGCATCAATGGCACGATTCTTGCCTTGTTTCCTTTTCCTGTAAGCGTAACAGTTGCAGGTTTTGTAAAGCGGATGTCTTTCAGTTTTAAATCTACAAGTTCCTGGACTCTTGCCCCGGAATCATATAAAAGTGAAAGCATGGTAAGATCTCTTTGGCCATTTTTTCTTTTACTGTCAGGCTGTTCAAAAATGATTTTCAATTCATCGACAGTTAGATATTCAACTTCTCTTTTGGCGCATTTCTTAAAGTCTATTCCGAGTATTTCCTGACATTTGGACATGTACCGGGGATCTTCTACCGCGATATATCTCATCAATGCATGAATGACTGTAAGTCTATGATTCCTTGTACTAACAGCACAGCCTTTGTTTTCTTCCAGCCATAACAAATAGACTTCAACCATTTTTCTTGAAATCTGATCCATTGTTAACTTCTCTGGTTTAATCTTTAATTCATCACGACAGTACCGCAAAAATACAATAAAGGCATCTCTGTATGACCTGATAGTGTTGGGGCTTGCTCCTATCTGCAGAGGAAGGTATCTCGTGAGATAGTCAGTAAGATAATCCGATAAATATTTTTTACTCATCTGCATCCCCTCCCTTGATCATGTCATTGTATAATGGTGTGAGTGCATCAATTATCCGATCATAGGAGTCTGCTGTTAAGCGGAGGTATTTCTCTGTGCAGTTGATATTTCTATGCCCCATGTATTCCTCAAGATATGGTATGGAAACATACATATCAATTCCTTGGGCAGCCATTCCCTCAAGTGCATGAACTGCAAATGTGTGCCTTAAGTCGTGCAGACGGGGAAGCTTTCCGCTTGCCGTACATGGAATACCGGCTTCTTCAAGCAGCTTCTTATACTTCTGAAGTATAGAGTTCGGCCGGTAAGCCTTACCCCATCGGTTTCTGAATAGAAGACCGGTATCATTTTCCGAGTATCTGACCGCGTTCATATAGTTCCTTAAGCATGCGAACAGGGACTCCGACATAGGCACTAAGCGTGTGTTATTGTATTTTGACTGTCTTACCGTAATCACTTTATCTGTAAAATCTATATCAGATATCTTCAGGGATAAGGCCTCAGATATTCTCAAACCGCAGCAATAGAGCAGTCTGAGGAGGAAAGGGTAAACATTGTACATATTAGGCGAACGATAAGCATACGGAAGGCTGTCTGCCGCCTTTAACAGACTGCAAATCTGTTCCCTTGTGAAAATATATGGAACAAATGAACACCTTTCATGCTGATGTTCCGGAAGAACATATGTAGGAACACCAATGCTGTTCAGATATGTTGCAAGCTGCCTTATCAGTGCTTCTCTACGCATTTGAGTCATAGGCTGTTCACCTTCTCTCTTAGCAGCAAATCCAAGAACCAATTCTTTTGTCAGATTTATAGTGTCATCTGCGGCATGCTCATTCAGATATCGGTTCAATTCCCTGATTGCACGGACGATTCTTCCCTCGTATTTATATCCAAGGCTTCGTCTGTATTCTATAAAGGCGATACACGTATCTCCATATAAACCATCGAATCCAGCCATCTCTTTTTCACTCATACCTCGGCACCTCCAATGCGACTTTTCTTAGTCCTTCTAAATCGATTTTGATATATATCCCTGTCGTATCTGTATATTTATGCCCTAATACATTTGAGATCACAGGAATAGGGACCTCACTTCTAAGCATGTTGCTTGCTAAAGAAGAACGCATGGAATGCATCCCATGCTTCTGGTCCTCTTTAAAAGTAATTTCTGCACGCTTAAAATATTTTTGCAGCATTTCATGGAAATTTCTGTGTTCAAAGGGTTTCACAGGCGCCCGGTTGCTGACCAATACTTCTCTATAATCACATTCGGGACGTGCGTTTTTTATATAATCGATAAGAGCCATAAGCAATTCATCACTAATGGGTAATGAAACATATTCACCGGTTTTAGACTGTACAAAACCAATAGTTTTCCTTTTCCAATCAATGTCATCCAGAGTAAGCCGGCATATATCGATACACCTCATTCCAAGGGTTGCTGCCAAGAGGAGAATCAGGTAATCTCTTTTCCCATACAACGTTTCGGTATCGATGCTTTGAAGCAGTTTTGTTATACATTCCGGCGTGAAATACGAAGGATATGAATTCTTGGTGTGAATTGAAATAACCGGAAACATCTGAGCTAAATCCTTACTGCACAGTTCCTTTTGGCTCATATAAGCGAGAAGGCTCCTAAGCAAATACTGATAAGCCTCTTTTGTCGTTATAGAGTAGTAGGATCTGCTTGCCAAAAATCCATATGCATGCTCGGACCGTATGTCGCTGGTATTTTTTATCCCGATGCTTTCGAAATACTTAAATACTTTTCTCGCAGAAAATTCCTTGCCCTTTAAGGTTGTATCCTTAAGTCCTCTTTCTGTTTCATGTGCAATGTAGCCATCTAAAACACCCTCAAAATATTCAAGTCTCATGTCTTTTGAAAGTCGTTTTTTCTGGCGGATTTCACCGTACAATTGAAATTCGTACAACATCCATATGTGACGCTGGAGATAATTCTCAGCCATTGTCAGATTTTCAAAATCAACCCACTTATGCTTGTGATGTTCTAACAGAAACTGCTTTCCAAGATCAAGTGAAAAATAATCAATCTCCTTCTTTCTGCAGTACTTGATAAAGACTTTATAATAAGCCAAGTATCTTTCCCGGGTACTTTCTTTGTAGCCAATGAGCTTAAGGTGATCCATCAGCCCATTTACTAATTCTTCAATAGTTACCTCGTGTTGCTCCATATAGGAACCCCCTTTCTGTGATTTGTAAGAGGTATTCTATATGGAATATTATGCTGAGTAAACAGAAAGAAAATCATAGGTTTTATTAATGATTGCAGATAGTTACTCTGCATAATATTTAACTCCGCATTAGACTGTTTATGTGGATAACCACATAAACAATCCACGAGAACCGTGTCGTAATTCTTTTTTACTTCATTGATGCAGGTTTTCAGTACGCTTTCACGGCTTATGGCGTTAATCAGCCTTACTTCCAGTCCCGACAGCTCAATGTTGGACGGGAGCAGGTCAACGCCCTCGTCATGGTGCAGGATGCTTCTGGAAACATCGACGGGTTTGTCGTCAATGATGTCCTGCATGATAGTCGAGAGCGTATCGGGCAAGTCGTCTGGTCGGCTGTAACCGAGCGACATGGTTAAATTTGCCTGTGCATCGGCATCAATCAGCAGTACCTTTTTGCCCTGCTGTGCCAGAGCCACGCCCAGATTGACCGCCGTGGTGGTCTTTCCAACGCCGCCTTTCTGGTTGGTTAAAGCGATTACTTTGCAATTTGACATAGGGTGCGTCCTCCTTTCGCATAGATTTAGCCACTTTGTCAAGGTGGCTATGTAAGAGTACCAGAGAACGCAAAAAAGCCGCTTACTCTTAAACAATAAATAAGAATAAGCGGCTTCATAATGATGTGCCTTAGACATATTCAATTTTCATTCTCTTGACGGGTGCGTTTACGACCTTGAATATCAACTCGTCAACGCAGTCAGTATATCTGCCCTGCTGTATGAGCTGATTTTTCAGTTCCACAAGGCTATGTAATAAAATACTCCGTTCTTGGCTGTCTACATATAAATGGTTTTTCTTTTCTCTCATAAACAACACCTCCGTTTCTTAACTACATAATATACAAAAGTGCTAAAATACTCTAATATGCAAATGAGCGAAATCCTATTTTTCTCAACATACTATATGGGAAGCATACGATAGCTATGTAATTTTACTATTTAATGTCACACCAACCACCTTTTCTAATACACTTATCTGTTCTTTTAATTTTGCATACTCTTCATCCGTTTGCTTTTCTAATGCTATCAATGATGCTATTTCATTTTCAGTTAATACATCATTATGCTCAAGAAATAATTTTTCATCATACATGGAAACAACACTAATATATATTTTTTCACATTTCTGATTGAATCTCATATCCTCTTTTAAATATTTCTCAAACTCACTACTACCAAAACAATTTCTTTGATAAGCACTTTTATATGTGGTTAAATACCATCCTATACCATCCATATAATAAAAATTTGAAACCTTTATCCCTAATTTTAAAATTTGAAACATATACTTTTCGTATGAGTTTAAAAGATGGATTTGTTTTTCTATCTCATCAAGACTGTTAATATCCCATGCACCTTCTCGTATCACCGAATAAGTAGCCATATTCATACATTCCTTATCTTCAAATTGGGCGGCAAATCCTTTATAGTAATTTGATTTTAACAGCCTATCCATAATATCATTCAATCCCAAAAACCTTTCAAAATAAGTACAATCAATAGGTTCTGTCATGTAATCAAAATTTAGCTTTACATTTACCGCATCATCTGCCAATGCCAATGCTATCGGTTCAAGAATTACAAATAAAATAATTCCAATTCCTATAGTGTATTTTAATACTTCCATAAAAAATTTTTCATCTTTTTCATGTGCAAAATTTTTTTGTAATCTTGCTACATAAAAGGTATCAAAACCTTGCTTATGAATAATTTTATGAGATTTGTTAATTAGTTCTCTATGATGCATAAAGTAATCATCTAAAATTGTCTTTATCTCTTTATATCCATACACCATTTTTTCTAATTGATTTCTAATCTTTGAATCCATAGGAAAGCGTTCTTTTTTTTCCCATTTTTTTAATTCACCATTATCTTTATTTGATAGATATAACATTGAATCAAATACTTCACTGGCTTGACGTACAGAATAAAAGGCACAATCAAAGTAGCCATCCTCATATAAGAAGATGGAATTAATCAAAAGTTGAGTCGCCTCTGATAAAAAGGCATTACAGTACATGACATCTAAACGTCCAGTAATTAGCAGCATACCATGCAAATAAGATAATAATTCTTTTCGTTCTGGTAACTCACATTTCTTTTTACAATTATCTTTCATGTTCTGCATTATCATTTCTTGTAAATCCATAAATCTCCTCTAAATTACATTAAAATATTTTAAAGCATCTTTAATCGCTTCCACTTTCTCTGCTGTCGGATGTTTCCTCGGCTGTTTCAATTTCTCTACCGCATTAGGGGCATCATAC
>OFFW01001349.1_pt1 | contig 14881 bp, 14 predicted proteins | sample 1521501 | NCBI WGS metagenome assembly OFFW01 (sample SAMEA3504107, study PRJEB24116) | mouse gut metagenome | biome: mouse gut; feature: mouse-associated habitat; material: faeces | place: Denmark | collected 2011
TTTTTAAAGCTTTCAGTGTTTTTTGGGTCTTTTGCAATTTTTATATTTGCCTCTCACCATTTGTTTATCTCAGATTTTTACTGGCCTTATTGTTTCTGACTGGATCCTGTTCCTCCAACGAGCTGATTGTGAACTGGTTGTGGTGGAGCTTCCGGGAATCAAAGTTGTCGATGGTTGTGGGACTGGATCTGGAGCAGTGGCTCTGGCCCAGGCCGAGTTTTCGGCCAGAAGGAAAATGTATCTCTACCAGGGCAAGACAGATATGGTTTGCTTTCACTGGGCCCCTTGAGGTCCCAGGTAGGCACAGTATTGTGGCAAGCGGTATCTCATCTGTGAGCTTGGCTATGACAGACCTCCTAGTAGTCAAGATATCTCTGTATGTGGGAGGAGTTCTGGAGCACCAGCTCTGCTGCAGGGAAGAGTTGTGGCATCATGATAAAGTCTTATCCCTCTGGAATGATAAGACAAAAAAAGCTTTCCTTCTACTAGTTGCCTTGGTAATAGTGGTTGATCACAGCAATAATACAGCAATTGCTAACTCCCCTTTATGTTCATTATGATAAGTAATATATTAGGTTTTCTATCTTTCTGCAAGAGAATACTATCACTCAACCTCACACATGCACGAAATTATATAAAAATGGCCTCAAACCCGTATGAGAGCAAAACTATGTTAATTACCTTATTCCAAATCTGTGTTAACTCACCTAACAAAACACTCTCCTTCCATCCATTTTCCTCCAAATGCCTTGATTTCAGCTACTGCTACAAACACACCAGTAGTGACCCACCTGACAGGCCGAAAAGCCTAGACATGGTCCCGAGGCGAAAACTTCACGGAAACTTAGTCTCCTGTATTCATGGTAACCTGTATAATGAATGTTCCAATGTCCTTGCTTTAGTCGGTAAATGGATCTGTGTGCTTTCCCTTAATATTGCTTTTTTGTAAGTGCCTCTAAGGATTGATTTTGACATATTGCTAAGTTAGATACCTCACCTAGGAATTCCTGTCCTAGGCATTCCTTGAGCAAACTATGGTCTTTGAATTCACCAAGGATGCTGCCTATTCAGTGACATTCAGATTTACCTCTAGTACTGTAAGAGAGATAATGAAAGAAATCAGGCATTACTATCTGTTCCACAGAGTTAGAATTCTCAGGGCAAACTACTACCATATGCAAGAATTTACTATTATCTAGGAATAAGAAAGGTTGTGTTATAAGAAGAAACCAGAATAGATAATTAGAACTATAGATATTTGAGCTTCAAACATACACAGGAATTTGCAATGACCTAGGGGCCCGAGGTATTATATGATAGACTAGAAGAGGAACTATTGCAAGGGCACAAAACCATTGCCTATGACTTCTAAGATTAAGCAAACCTTAGGGAAGGCTACTTTTGATCCCAGTTTTTAACATTGAATTTTATCCCAATTGGTCCCTGCCAGTCCTTTGTAGGCATTCCTCTATTTTGTGTAAAAGTCACTTATAAGACTATTGCTCCCTTTGAGACAAATTACATTCAGATCCACACTCCTTTGTGTCCTGTCTGTTTCTCAGCCTCTCTTCTTGTTAAATCCTTGCCCACCTTTACTCAGAATCCAAGATATGCCCATGGAGCAAGGACCCAAGTGAGGTTTGTCTGTGGCAAGCTACCTTTCAGTTGACTAAAATTATATCATATATATATATATACACTCCAGCTCTATTCAGGTACCCCAGGAGAAGGCATTAGATCTCATTATGGATGGTTGTGAGCCACCTAGTAGTTACTGGGATTTGAAATCTGGACCTTCAGAAAAGCAGTCAGAGCGCTCAACCACTGAGCCATCTCACCGGCCCTATATACCACATTTCATCTATTAAGTTCATAATGGAAAAGAAACGGTTCCATTTCCTAGCTATTGTGAATATTGCAATAAACATGCATTGAACATATATCAGATGTAGGACGTGGGATCTTTAAGTATTTGTCTTGGTGTGTGACAGCTAGACTATCTCATAAGTCTAGTTTTGAAAACCAGTGTACTAATTTACACAGTGCTGCCCATGTTTACATACCACCATGGATACATATGGGAGAGGAAGTAGTCAATTGATCCCCATTTGTAGAAAATGCAATCCTGTCCTTAATAGTTTCAACAGAAAACTTATATACAAACAGTTTCAGCAAATTGGAGTGATACAAAGTCACATTAAAAAATCAACATATTTATATATGCCATCAATGAACTTGCTGAGAAAGAAATAAAGGAAGTAAAAGCCAATTCCTAATAACATTTTTTTAAAAATAATAGGAGCTGGGAAATAGTTAAGGGGATATTGTGCTTGCCACACAAATGTGAGGAAAAGAGTTCAGATAACCCAGTACCCAGTGGTGAGTGAGTGTGTCTGCTCACCTATACTCTGAGCAGAGGAAGACTGGAAATCCTGGGTCAAGCTGCCTTGCTAGACAACCCAAACCCTGCTCAGTAAACAGAGTGAAAGTCATCAAATTACACAGCTTTAACATGTGGTCTGTACATGCACATGCACACACATGAACATATACACTTACATATATGTACAGCTTCATACATGAAAAAACATTATACATACATGCCATTAAGATCCACCTCCATTCTCCCTCATCCACTCTACACACACACAAACACTCACACACACACACACACACACACACACACACACACACACAGAGAGAGAGAGAGAGAAAGAGAGAGAGAGAGAGACAGAGACAGAGACAGAGAGACAGAGAAAGATAGACAGAGACACAGAAAAACAGAAAGACAGAGACTGAGAGAAAGAGAGAAGGGATGAGGAGGAGTCATAAGAAGATAAATTGTAAGAAAACATTAAGACAGGACAAACAAGAGTGTCTTACTGTTCCCACAAAACTCTGCTAGGAGAAATAGCATAAAAGCACAATGGTGTCATCAATACAGCTCCAGTCATGAAAAAGAAAGTACACCAAGGCCCTATTAAATATCCAAACCAACATTTTGTTTGACTGACTTCCAGTGTCAAGCTTTTAACATGCCAAATGTCAAAAGATATTAATTTAGTTTACAAAAAGACTTGGTCTTATGTCTTTCCTGGTCATTCAGTTGTTTGTTCATGTAAGAGAATAAACTTAAGAAAAGGAATAGATTTTAAAAGCTTTATTAAAGAATATTAATTACTGTGTCAAATGCTACAAACCTACTATTCAGTTATTTTCGTTATTAAATTTACAATGAATAAAAGTCATTTTATTTGAACAACATTATAATGCTGTTATTAATAATGATATGTTTAAAAACATATCCAATATTTAGAAAAATTCACAGAAAACTTTTCAAAACATAAGTCAAGTAATCACCTTCATAGATTTAATTTCAAAGTGAAAAATTGAACTTTCTTTTCAATATCACCATGCTTAAATCAAGCATTTCTCCATTTATAAACCACTACTCATTTTGCCTTTATAGATTATCTGAAAGAAACATAGTAACAGTAACTTAAATCCAGAAAGCTATTTTGTTCTGACATTAAGATTGCACAGCTAATTCTCAAAAGGTGTATATTATCTGAATCGATACATATAATTTCCTACCCATTTTACCATGCAGCAAGTTCTTCATGCCTAGCAGGATTATTCTGGTACTTAAATTTAATGTTTTCAAAGATGTAAAAAGACCAACTGGAAATTCAGAAAAGCACAGTGAATACAGAATTATCCAGAATACAAGTTACCCCCTATTGTAGGAAATGAGTGGATATTCTGACAGTAAATGGCTTTTAAATATAAACTACTGAGATAAATTAGAGTTAAACAAAGAAAAGGGGTGCTAAAGCATTCAGGAATTCCAAGAAGAAAGAACTTATGGCATAGCACTGAGGCAATGGCACAAGGAAATAACTGGTTGATAGAAAGTGTCCCTGAGTTTCTGAATGATGCAAGCCTTTATTGCTGCATAGCCAAAGGGAAACAGAAATCCTTCACAAAAATCAAAGAGAGGAGCCAAATAAACACCTTTCATCCAGCAAGATCAAAAACTGCTCTTAGAAAACTGGCAAAGTGTACAAAACAGGCAAAACAAGTTTCTGTGTCAGTAAAGTAGGATCTTCACTTATAGCCTCAATTTTACACTTTCTCAGTGTACCAATTTCTATAAAACATGACCTTTCAAAGAATCAGCTTGACTAAGTGTTTAATAAACAATCCTGTGCAACTATATTCCAGCTGCATCATTGGACTCAAACTGAATGGTCCATGTGTTGCCACTGATGTGAGCCATTTGCCTGTTGTCCTTCAGGAGAATTATATGACCTTCAACAAGCAATCCAAATATGAAAATGAATAAGAACCCAACTTGCTAACTGTGACAGACAAAACAATTCTTTAAGGCCACTAGTGCTACATTCAGGAGTCCAACTTTGTCTGTGTTCTGAATCTAGTCAAAAACAGTTAAAATATTGGAAATAAAACTTGCATCTGTACTATAAATAGATTACTGTTTTGCCCTTATTCTCTGAACAATAACATGTTAATTGCACAGTAATATTTCAGTAAGTATTAGTCATTCAGAGATGTCTTTCAGCATCCAGTTAGACTCACAGTTGTCACAAATTTATCTAGGAGAGTTCGTTTTTAAAATACAGAATAATATCTGTGATATCAATTCCATGCATTCTTTGCTCTATTCAAATACTATCACCAGTTCTTTCCCTAGCAAGTATGCCAGTGTTTGTCTATCCCCATAGCCTCTGAGGAGGAATTGTATGGATAAAACTTACCCATTCATTTATGAGATGGAAACTGACGTCACTGAAAATCTCACTGACTACCACAGGTTATAGGGATCTATCCTGGTTTAAAATGGACTTGAGATCACAGCCTCCTAAGAACATGTCCATTATTTCATATCATGCTCTGACTTCAACAATTCCTTGTCATGACCCCTTAGAGTGGGCACCAGACCAGGTAGCACTCTGAACCCTAAAGAAGAGAGTCCTCGGGGTCCTTCCTCATTCAGAAACTTTGGACGATTGCCGTGCTACCTGAAGCAGAACTGCAAAGTGAGGCAGCCTAGGATTGGCCAGTGCAAGAACAAGGACAACCAATCTACAGGTTCCAGATTGGCCTGTGCAGGCAAGAGGGTAGCCATTATCTAGGCTCGGGACAGGCCCGAGAAGGCATGAGGACAGCCGTTCTCAAAATTTGCTTGATTCCTGAGGCCACTGTTACTTATATTCTGTGCGATTTGCCTTACGATATGTCCAAAATTTTCAGGAGAGAGCATCACTCTTAAAGGATGCTGCTTCATTGTTTCTTTCTGCAAGTCACCATTGGCAAGTCCATTCCTTGCCCCTTTAAGGGTCAGTCGCCCATTTCATGTTTCTTGAACAATTTTCTTAATGATTAAATGGCAAGACATGTGGAGAGATGGCAGCGAGCCTCAGCACAGACTTGACCCTATGACCACAGACCACAGGTTTCCCTGCTTCTAGAGCCTGGTACTGCCTTCAGTGTCGCCCAAAGAAAGGTGATACCCTACCCCAATCGGGGAATAGCCTGGGGCCCACTTCACTGACCCCCAGCTGTATTTAACACCTTAAGCCAACAGGGGAAGCATTTGACCAGCAGAGACCCGAAGGACTTTGTGCCTCCAGGGCTCCTTATACAGAAACGGCACAAGTTCAGGTGCCTAAAGCCCTATGAAGACCACACATTCAAAAAAATCTGATGCTCATGTTGCAGACGAGCTACAGAAACCCAAAGCTCTTATAAAGCGTTTAGCCATTTACACGACCCTGGGCCCTCTGAAGGAGCTAAAAGAGAACAAAAAAAAAATGATCAGTTACACTTTCTCTGATGTTTCCTGAGTTCATGAGTAACCCACTGAGCAGGGTACCAGACAATCTGTTTTACCACCTTCCACCAGAAAATGAGTGGCCTCATCTGCTGTGTCCATGCATAGATAGGTGAAAAGAAGCCAGCCTATGTCCACTGGGTTTGAAGAACCTAGGGATTTTGACCAGTCGGGTGCCAGAGTGCCTGCAGCATCTTCCAAACACAGGGCTGGAGATACCAGTCACAAATTCAAAGAAGATAACACAGTGCCTGGGCCATCGTCTGCTGGACAACATGGACAGGTAATTTCCCCACACATTCAAGGTTCCCTACACCCTTCCCAATCTAACCAAGGAGATCTGGGATCTTCAAATTCTCAGGGCAGGTCCTTATGCACCAAAAAGTTTTGAGAACTAACGCAAAGTTTCCAAGACTCTATGGGACATTGCACATCTGCCCAGGCATCCCATAGACTTCCCACGTGTGCTTAAAAGAAATTCATAAATGCCTCCTCTTCCAGAAGGAGTTCAAAAGTTTGTTCCCTACCCTACATAACTGTATTCTTTCCAATTCTCCTCCAAAGCATTTTGGAGAAGAACTCTCTTGTCAAGCAACAGGCCCCATCAGACAAAGAGGGCTCCAAACCTTCTTCGCCTAACGGTAATGTCAGTGATGTCTTATTAGTCCCTAATGCATCAAGTCCCACCTCCTCTTCCCAGGAGAATTCAACATGTTTGACAGATGCCAAGGCGGGGCAGAGAGCTAAGTCCTCTCAAAATGACAGCCAAAGATGTTCCCTTTCTCCCCCAAAGTGCCATATGCAATCTGCTTTTAGTAAAATGAGTTTGAGAGCGGACCCTGCTGAACAAGGGGGTTTCAAAACTTCCCCATTAAACCAAGAGGGATTTCAAAGTCATTTATCATTATAAAATGGGCTCATGTCATCTCTTACAGTAAAAGGGAATTAAATGCACAACTTCCTAAGTGAGCCTCACACAGCTCATACCTGCCCAAGCAGAGAGAAAAAAATTCCACAAGGAGCTCAAGTACTTTGCCATTCATGGAATTGCACTTGAGTGTTCCACACATACTCAAGATGTGGTAGAATCACTTAAGTCCTCCAAAGGGACTCTACTTTACTTCTGCACAAAGTGAACTAGAACCATAGGCAACTTCCCCAGGGGTTATGATAAATTCTCATTCTGTCAGGGGGCCAAGAAGATTATCCCCCTCTATGGAACAGATTCAAAGACAGTTCTTAAGTTTTCTCTACCACAGAAAGGAAGATTATATCATTCTCCTGCTATGAAATGTGACACAAACATTGTCATTCTAGTAGAAGACTGAAAGATGCTCTGTCCAAACAATGGGTCTTCAGAAAGTCCTGATCTGATCAAGAATTATTCAGATATCTCTTATCAGCCAAAAGAGCCCTCTTGATTTGTCAGCAGGCCCCAAACACCTGAGAGATTATTCCAAAACACTTCCAGTGAGCTAAACAATTTCAATATTTGTCGTAGAATACACAACTAAGAGGATATCCCCCTCTCAGCTGCCACTGGGCACACTAGAGGCTGTGAAGAATTCCCCATATATGTCCAAGTTTCTAGGATTTCCAAAACCTGTACAGGAGTCTCTGCATACTACTCTATCACATAAAGGGACTGTAGGACAGGATAAATCTACAGAAGAGAGTTCTAGCCACAGTCCCATCTTTAGAAATGGCTCATGGATATGATACATCTTCAAAAGATGTTCTAGGACAGATTCCATCTGTAAAGAAGGGTCTGGATCCAATCCTATGTGAACATGGTGCTATCGGATGTGATTTGCACGCACAAGAGTCTGTAGCATCCTGTACAGCCAAAGAAGGGAATTCCATGTATTCTACCTGTGCACAAGAATTCATATGACCTCCCCAAACTTCACAGGAGACTATGAGAACTTCTCTATCTCTCAAGAGGATCAGCCCTCTTCTCCAAATACACATTCTTATCCACCTGCACAAGGGCTGTTGGTCCTTCTCCATGCCTGCATAAGTCTCCATAATATATTCCAAATGCCTGAAAAAGCTCTGGATTTTACTTCATCTTCCAAAGGGCCCTTGGAACCTGTTTGCCCATCAAGTAGTCTATGACACCTGAAATATCTACACAGAAGTTGTTATCCAATTCTCTAGCTGAAGAAAATTTTCTTGGAACTTCCACTGTTACACAAGGAGGTCTAAAAATTTCACTAAATGCCCATGAGGCTCTTAGACCTTTTACACATGTCCATGAAGCTCTAAGAGAGGCCACATCTACGCAGGTATCTCTAGGGCCTTCTCCTAATTCTGAAGCTATTGTCAAGACTTGTACATATACACAAGGAAATTTAGACCTTCACCATCTGTGCAAAAGGTCATATGTCTATCATATCTGAACAGGGTGCTTTACAATTATTTCCATCTACCCTAGAGTGTTTATTTTCCTTGTCTTGTCTGGTTGAAAGCAGTAGACATTTGCCCTCTACCAAAGTGATCCACAGGCATCCAGTTTCTAGGAATTAAAAAAAAAACAAAAAACAAAAAAACAAAAACAAAAACAAACAAACAAACAAAAAAACCAGGTTAATTGTTGATCCTTCTGAAATAGGACACTTCAGAAATTCTGTTAAAAGGTAATACTTGCATCATGTCCTGCTGAAAAAAAAACAAACAAAAAAAAAACATCAAAAGCTACAACTATTCCTCAGGTGAGTCCCACAACATCTCTATCCAAAATACCTTGAAATGTTCAACAAATGACCAAGGGACTGTGGAAACTTTCTTGTCTACCCAAGAGCATGTTGCCCACTTACATACCTTATAAACAGACTCTGCATTCTTCAATATCTACACTAGGGTATTTCCATTTGCAAAGAAATGTTGAAATGTCATCACTGGCACAAGGAACACTAGAGTCTTTATATCATCCCACAAGGAAAGGTACAAAATACAAATCAGAATAAGACATTCTGTGACAGTCTATATCACCACGGGGGACTGTAGAACCATCACAAAGTAATACAAGGGCTTTAGGATCTACTCAACATGCTCATAGGAAGGCTCAAATATTTCCATCTACTCAAGGAACTGAGAAACATTCTTTGTCTCTTAGAGGGGCTATGGGACTACCCAAATCTGAAACTAGGCCCTAAAAAATTCACCATCTGAACCAGGACCTGAGAAAATTTTCAGTTTTTTTTTTTTTTTTTGGGAAGTCTTCTACACGTTCTCTATTTTTGTAAGATACCCTGTGACATCTACCATTTGATACAGAGGTTCTTACATCTTCTCCATCTAACCAGGGGACTAAGAAAACATTGTTATCTTCCAAAGGGAATGTGAAACCTTCATCAACTGCAACACATGCTCAGAAACCTCCATGCACAATGACGGGAACTTTAACAAATGTCAGATGTAACCAAGGGCCTCTAGAAGATTCTGTTCCTGTCCAGGTGAAGGAGGGATTTTTACTTCTATCTCAGGAATTCTAAGAGCATTCAGCACCTTTCCAAAAGAAGCTATGGTACTTGTCACACATGGTAGAATCTCTAGATACCTTGCCATCTTTCCATGGGACTACAAATCCTCTGCCTTCTACAGAGGTTATGTGACCTCCCAAATCTGAACCTAGGAAGTCAGAAACATCTCCATCTGAAAAAAATTCTTCATCCACCAGGAAAACTTAAAAAAAAAAAAGAAAGAAAAACAAACAAACAAAAAACAAAAACAAAACAAAACAAACAAACAACAACAACAAAAAAAACATTGTTATCTTCCCAAGTGACTGTGAAACCTTTGTCTTCTGTACCATGTGCTCAGAAATTTCCACTAATTACATCAGGTACTCCAACAACTGTGAGATGTAAACAAGCAGTTCCAGAATATTCTATACCTGTCCAGGAAACTTTGGATTTTTTGCTGACGATTCCCGGGGTTTCTAGAACATTCAGCATCTTTCCAACAGAAGCGAGGGAACTAGTCAACATGGTAGAATCTCAGGATACCTCACCAATATTCCAAAGTACTACAGGCCCTTTGCCACATCCCTCAAGTCATACAGGATATTCACAACCTGACCAATGATCTCAGGAGAATTCTTTAGAAGTCCCAAGGGATCTAGCACCTTTGAAGTCTACCAAATTTTCATATCTGTTGAGGCATGTCTAGGCCTTTCACTATATGCTCAACAGTCTATCCAGCAGTCATCATCTTCCCAAAAGATTCTGGGAACATCAGAGTGTGCCAAGTGTATTCATTAACATTTTTCTTTCGTCTCAGGTTCTTTGGGAATGTATTCATGTGTCCTATGGATGACAGGAACATTGCTACAAGTCCCAAAGCCTATTGGACATTCCTCACCAATACAAGCATGTCAATCCCCTCCACCATCTATGAAAAGAAACTGTGACAACTTGTATTCACAAGCAACTCTTGTAGCATAAATCTCTCCATTGTTCTCACCATCTACTCAGGTGAATGGACAAGCTTACCTCAATCAAGAATCTACTTTGGGACAGCCCATAGCTGCCCAGGGAGTTCAACAACTTTTGTTGTCCAGCCCAGGTTATAAAGAAAGTGACAAGCAGGAAATAGGAATTTTTCCATCTTACCAAGTACTTCTGGGAATTTCCTTACCTGCAGAGGGAATGGTAGGATCATGACCATCTGTACAAAGGGTTCTGGGAACTTCCCTATCTGTCCAAGAGTCTCTGTTCACACCCAAACAAGAACCTGTAGGTACTCTGCATCTCTAACAAAGTCTTTCAAACATCAATCTACACACTAGAGGGCTCTCAAAATTTTTCCATGTGCTCAACATACAATGTTCATCATGTTCCCCACACTAATGAACCTCTCCTTTCTAGCCAGAAAAATCAGAAGAAATTTTTATATTTGCCAGGTTATCCAGAACACTACCTATCTGCACCAGATGGTCAGGGGCATATAATACCTACTCGAGTAGCTGTAATACTTTTGCTTACTTCTCAAGGGCACAAGAAAAACTTAACAATTGCAATGGAAACTTTGCATTTTCAAAGTTCTTTGTCATCCATTCAAAGGAATCCATTACCTTTGTCAGATTCCATAGGTATATTGGAATTAAGACAATGTAAACACACAGAGACTTTTTTGGACCCTTTGCCTCAAGTGAGGAAGGATGCCAGATCTTCTAAATCTGCTTTCCCTACTGTAGGAAATTAGTCACCATCACCTCGAGAACCTGTGAGACATTCATCTTTTCCTAAAGGAGGTATAGAAATGCTCTCAACTGGTCTAGGGAATCTAGTACCTTTGCAATCAATCCAGGGGCCTTTGACACTTTATATCTCAGCCCAGACAATGACACATAACTCAGGATCTGCCAATGGGGTTGTACTGCATTCAGCTTCTTCCCCAGCAGTTTCAGAAAGAAATGAATATTCTCCATTTACCCAAGGGACTTCAGAAAGTTCCAAAAGATCTGGATTGCATCTGGATCTTACTACATCACTACCGGTAACACAATCATCTTCAAGATTTGAACAAGGAATTGTGGAAACTTGCTTATCTGAACAAGGGACTAAATTTAAAGAAACATCTATAGGGTTGTATGCTTATGCTCAGGATACTATGGGGCATTCTTTATCTGCACAAGCCACAGTATGAAAGTCCATGTCTGCAAAGCAGACTTGGAAACTTTGGCTACCACTACAGGACCTTTGGTGTCTACACAAGTGACTCTTGTAGTCTCAGAGTCATTGTCATCTGATCAGAGGCCTCTGGGAATTTATTTAACTTCAACGGGAACTCTAGGCTCTTCGTCTTCCATAGAGGCTTTTGGAATATCCCTTTCTGACCAAGGGTCTCTAAAACTGTCCACATCTAAATTAGGGTGTGTAGAAACTGTGACATCTTCTCCAAAGACTGTGCATCATCCAACATATTGCCAGGAAGCTATGAGATTTTCTCCTCTTTCTAACATTTTGGACAAAAATCTCCAGCTTTTTCAAGGTTCATTGGTCTGTTCCTACCTCGCCAGAAATCTCAAAAATCCATTTCATCATTCATCACGAGATGTAACATACTCATCATCTGTACTAGGTACTCAGGATCACCCTCTTTCTAGTCCAGAGTTTCAAGGATATTTTCTGACCTCTCTAAAGTCTAAGGAATGTCCCACAGCTGCAAAGAGAACTTTGACTATGCAAATTTCTTTGTCATCCATCCAAAGGTATGTAGAACCTTTGGCAGAATCCACAAGGATATTGGGAATGGGACAATGTAAAGACACAGAGACTACTGTGGGCCCATTGCCTCAAGTAATGAAGGATATAGAAACTTCTCCATCTGCTTTGCCAATTCTATGAACTTTGCCACCATCACCTCAAGAACCTGGTAGACATTCATCTTTTCCTAAAGGTGGTGCAGAAATATTTCCATCTGGTCCAGAAATTCTAGGACATTTGCAATCAGCCCTGGGGCCTCTGGCACTTTCCATCTCAGCCCAGGCAATGACACATCACTCAAGGCCTACTGACAGGGCTCTACTGCATTCAGCTCCTTGCCCAGCTATATCAGAAACAAATGAATATGCTCCATCTTTCCGAGAGACTTCAGACACTTACAGATGTGCTGGACTGCATCTGAATCTTACTACATAGCTACAGATGACACCATCATCTTTGAGATCTGAGTAAGGAACTGTGGGATTCTTGTCTATCAGAAGAAAGGTGTCTGAAAGTGACTAAATCTAAAGAAAGTACTATAGGGTATTCCACATCTGCTCAGGCCACAGAGGGGCATTCTTTATCTGCACAAGCCATAGTAGGGAAGTACATATCTGAACAGTTGCAATTGGAAATTTGCCTGTGCAAAGTTCTTTGTCTGGGCACACTGTGCAGACTGTGAGAACTTTGCCTCCCACTCCAGGACCTTTGGGGTCTACCAAATATACTCAGGTGCTACCAGAATCTGTGTCATCTGATCAGAGGCCTCTGTGAGTTTCTTTAGCTTCACAGGGAACTCTAAGTTCTTCATCTTCCCAAGAGGCCTTTGGACATTTCTGTTCTACCCAAAGGTCTCTCAAACTGTCCACATCTAAACAAGGGACTGCACAAAATGTTTTATCTGCTCAAAATAGTTTGAATGCTCCAACTTCTTTGCAAACAGATATGGGATTTTTTCCAACTTACTAACATTTTGCATAAAGATTCCCAGCTTTCCCAAAAAACACTGGAATTTCCCTACCTAGTCAGAAATGTCAAGTATCCATTTGTCCTTCACCATCATATGGAGGACATTTCACACCTCTACTAGGTGTTCAGGAGCATATTGTACCTATGTGGTTTTAGAAGCTTTTCCATCTTTTCAAAAGCCCAAGAAAATTTTCAGGACAGAAGAGGGAACTTTGCACATACAAAGTTATTTTTTCTTCAACCATATAAATCTGGAAAATTCAACAGGTTTCACATGGATATTGACACACACACACAAAAAAAAAGACTCACAGAGTAGTTTAGGGCATTTGCCTGGAGTGATAGAGGATATAGAACCTTCTCATTCAACTTCAGTGACTCTATGAACTTTGCCACCATCACCTCCAAAAACTTTTAGACATTCATATTCTACCCAAGGATGTGCAGAGACTTTCCCATTTGGCTAAGGGTATCTAGCACCTCTGAAATTTACCCAGGGGCCTCTGAAACTTTCTATCTCATCATAGGCAGTGATGAATACATACCAATGATATGAATGTTCTTCTAATTCTCTAGGTCTTTCCTCCTCAGAACAAGGGACTCCAGCATCTTCAGATTCTCCTCTTGGAGGTGTGAGTCCCTGCCTCTCTGCACAGGAGACCTTATGTCTCTCCACATGTCCACAAAGGTCTACCCAAGATTCTACATGTTCCAAAGGCTTTTAAATCCTTCTTTACATAAACAAGGTATAGGAACTCAGTCCACATCTACATACTATACAGTAGAAGACTCACCAACTTCCCAGCTGTGTCAGGGATATACTGACCCTGCTCCAAATAAAGCAAGGACTTTTAGATCTATCCAAGGACCTCTGAGTATTTCAGGAACTGCATAAGGCTCTATAGAACCTTTGCCATCTCCCCAGGGGACTCTAGGATATTCATCATTTGCATCAGGTGGACAATCATTTTCAACAGCTACCCCAGGACATGTGATATGCAGTGACTCACCAGTGTAACTTGCAATTTCTGTCCATCTTAGTTCCTCACTTTTTTCCTTAAGCATTTTGAATCCATTCATTTACACATAATCACTCTAAACCTACAGAGGGGTCTTAAACTTCATGCTACGGACCAAATTATTATTTGATTACTCCACAAATGGTCCAACAAACAGATCCATATGCTTCAGATGCTTCAGGATCTACTCATTTTTCCAAAGGAGTCATGGTAATTTCTTTATCTGGACAGGGAACACTATGACCTGTATCATCTGCCCTAGAATCTTTGACAATGCCCTTATCTGCTCAAGTGAATCAGGACCTTTTTTATCTATTCTAGAAGTTGTAGGCCCATGCCTGTCTTCTACAGGAAAATCTGGAAGCTTGTCATGTACAAAAAGCAAGCCAGGAATAGCGAATGTTTCACCAGGAGCTTTGGAAATTTCACTATCTACCATAGTGAGTCTAGGGTTTCCTTTATCTGTCCAATTGGATTTGAGTGATACAACCTGGATTTTTTTCCTCAGAGACTTTCTCTGTATGCCCATGGTATAGTAGGACTATCAACACCTGCACAATGACCTTCAGACACTTCCTTTTTATCACAAGAGACCCAAAAACCCTGTTTGGAAAAAGAGGCTTTAGGTTATTCACCATCTGATCCTAAAGATCTTGGACTTTTTGCCGAGGACAAATTATAAACATGGCCATGTATGCAAAACCATTCAGATATAACACCTGTCACCAAAGAGATCATAGCATCTTTGTCATCCATGCAAGATACTCTCAGATAGATGGGTGGATGGATGGATGGATGGATGGATAGATGGATGGATGGGTGGATGG
>OFFW01001352.1_pt1 | contig 14861 bp, 16 predicted proteins | sample 1521501 | NCBI WGS metagenome assembly OFFW01 (sample SAMEA3504107, study PRJEB24116) | mouse gut metagenome | biome: mouse gut; feature: mouse-associated habitat; material: faeces | place: Denmark | collected 2011
AGGGGTCCGCTTCCTCCTCCGCCAGCACTCCCGCCGCCAAGGCCCCATTCTCGCGCAGATACCAGCGCAAACGATACAGCTTCGCCACTGTCTCCAGACAGTCGACTTTTTCCTCATCACTGCATTGCAGCCGCTGGGTGTAATATTCCATGTTTTCCATAGTCGGTTCCCCCTCATAATGTAATATCGTAAGCGCCGTTGGGGAATTCATAGTACCAGCCTGGTTCGTAATGCGGGTCCCAGTCCCGGTCCGGGTTGCGGATTGGGTTGTAGCTGATTTGATAGCCGATTTTGTCCAGCTCCTTAAAATCCCGCTGACGGGTCCGGTCAGACAGGCCGGGGTATTGTGTCCGATACCATGCGATAGGGTCCTCGGCCCCTTCGATTTGAACCATCAGCGTGCAGAGGCGTCTGAGCTTTTCCAGATACCGCTTCTGCGTCTGATTTTCCGGCCACTCCGGCTGCGTGAAATCCAGTCCTGTCGGGACAAATGCCTCCCGGCTTTTTGCGTAGCGGATTTGCAGGACCCCCGCCTGTTTTAACAGCCGAATGTCCCGGTAGGCGGTTTTTTGGCTGACTGGGAGCATATCGGTAATCTCTTTAAACGAGACCTCCTGACAATGTTGGAACAGATGGAATATCACCAGCAGCCGGGAGGTTTTCGTTATGGATTTGGATGCTTTACCCATTGGCAGGATACACGCGCTCAAAATCCATCAGGATTTTCAAGAGCCGTTCGTCCAGGAAGGTCAGGGCTTTTTGTCGTATATGGCCGGGCGTTCCGTAATACGCTTCTGCGACCGAGCCGGTGATGGCGGCCAGCGTATCACTGTCGCCGCCGATGGAGATTGCGTTCCGGATTGCCTCCTCAAACCCGGTCGATTCAAAAAAAGCCTCCAATGCCTGGGGCACGGTATCCTGACAGGTTTCATTGAATTGATAGCTGTCGCGAATTGAGTCCAGCGTAAAATCAATCGGGTAATAGTGTTTTGTAATATACTCCCGAATTTCCACCAGACTTTTTCCTGTACGGGCGAGAAAAACCGCTACAGCCGTTGCCTCAGCCCCTTTGAGCCCCTCCGGATGATTGTGGGTAACCGCCGTTACCGCTTTTGAGAGGACCTTCGCCTCCTCAAGAGACCTTGCTGCATAGCCGCAGCCGCTCACCCGCATGGCGGCCCCATTCCCGAAGCTGTTATATGGTTGGGGATTGTCCGAGTACATCCATTGCTGGAACGAAGTACCGTAACCGCAGTCCGGATAGGGCCGTCCAATCTCGCGCATGGAGCGGACTGCCTGCCCGCCAAGGCCGCTGAAGTCTGGCCTGCACCGCAGCAGTGCATCGCATACCGCCAGAGACATGACGGTATCATCGGTAAAGAAACACTGCGGCGGCAGCAACTCAAATTCCTTGGAACGATGGTTGTTCCACTCAAACCGGGAGCCGACAATATCTCCGATTATTGCACCAATCATACTGACACCTGCTTTCTGTTAATTGTATTTGTTCCATAGCTCCAACCCGCTCTGTTCTCCCAGCCAGCGTTGGGCCAAATCCTTCCCCGCTTGGAGGGCCTCTTTCTCCAATTGTTTGATGGTTTCCGCGTCCCAAGGCTCCCAATCCTCCGGCAGCGCAAGGCTGTATATGGCGTTCCAGCGGACTTCCTGGAGTCGGGACCTGCCCTCTATGGTATGGTCTGGAAGAACCCAGGCCGTCACCTCCTCGCCGGTTCTCCGGATTTCCTTGCCGCGTTCATAGCGAACCAGGGCTGTCAGATGCTCCGCTGTCATAAAACGCCCAGGCAGAGGCCGTTTCCGTTCTCTGCGCCAATGCAAGGGGCTGTCCTCCGCAATGCCCTCGTTGATGTATGTCTCCATTTGCAGGGGACGAAGTACCACCTGTGTCTTGCCCCGCAGAGCCACCACCTGGTAATAGTCGGAGTCAGGCTGAAGCATATCAGGGCCGTCCCAGCATTCAAAAACATCGCCAATGCGGATGTCCTCGTTGCTGCCCCATTTCTTTCCCATTTTGTATCTCCTTCTACGGCGTGTCCGCCCGTCTTTTCTGATGGCAGTATACCACAGCTGTCCAAAAGAAAAAAGATAAACGTTACGTCGCTTTTCGGTTGCATGAAATTTATTTCTGTGTTATATTTCGTAGCAAATAGAAAGGAGGGAAGATTGTAATATGCCGGAAAAAACATTGGAGAAAATCATTCGTGAACAAGTAGTCAACGACTACTTTACACCCAACATAAAGGCGGAGGTCATTTTTGATACGCTGCTTACCCCCTGCATTGTAGACATTGTCAAGGGGCAGATGGACGGAAGTACCGAGGATCTGACGTTCCTGACCAAGGAAATGTCCATTCTGGACAACAGCGGCGAGGATGTTAAAGTGTCGAAAGTCGATTATGTACTGGCAGCTCGAAGTAAGGTTTATTTGGTAGAACTGAAAACGACGGACAGCAGCATCAATGATGAGCAGGCAGATGCCTATCGCGAGCTTTGCCAAGGCAAAGACTTTGGAGAAATCCTAGGACGCCGTCTCTTGTCTATTTTAGGGGAAGGCGGCAGAACATTCACACTCCATTTAGGTGCCCCATCCCTCTGGAGTGATGAGACGCTTGAGCAGGCGTTCAGAGAGATTATCAGCAAAAATAAATATCACGGTAATACACGAGGTGAAACTTGTGCCGAGAAAGCGCAGACGCTGATCCGAGTCCAGAAATGGACGCAACAGGGCCGTTACCGCTCACGGAAGTATCTGTATACCCTTGGACAGTTGACGGACTATCTGCACGCAGGTGGAACGCTCTGGGATAAGCCCATGGAGGTTCTCTATTTGACGCCGGACGGAAACGCGCCTGAAGGCTTTAAAGGACTCAGCCTGAGAAAGTTTTCCGGTTGCGGTGACTATGCCAAATTTCTTTCAGACATTTTTGAGGGTATCTATGGAAAGAGAAATGACCACGCCTGAATTGACCATCCACCGCGGCAGCCACCAGATTGGCGGTTGCTGTACCGAGATCACCTCCGGCGGGGAGATCATCCTCATCGACTTGGGCGCCAACCTGCCCGATTCCGACATGCTCATTTCGGATGATGCGCTCATCACTAAAGTATTTGACGGCCGCCCCACAGCGACCACTACGGCCTTTACAAAGAGGTATTGATCTGCTCATCCATGCTCAGCCGCGCCGGTGAAGCGGGGAACAGTTTGGCCAAACCGGAACAGGCGCTGGGAGAAAAAGCGGAAGCGCTGCTTCAAAAGCGCAAATATAATTTGGTTCTGGTGTCCTCCACCAATCTGGACAGTATTATGGAGTTTTTCCAGCATACGCCCAAGGGGATGCACTTTATCTGCGACACCTATCAGGTGGAAGTGATATTGACCGCCATGCGCGGGATGGAGCCCATGGGGAATTACCTGTAGCACAAGTCTTCCGATAACCATTTCGTCATCCGGGTCAGCGGCTGCTGGGGATACCTGCGCAGGCTTAGCTCTTCGCTGAAAAGACCTGTGGTGATTGGACCGATATCCGATGACAAGCTCAGGCACGATGGGTTCGTGATGCTAATGCGCAAAAACCGCAGGGAAGCCTTTTTGAAGAACTGCGGGACGAATTTTGCCCCTTGGATGGACAAATCATCTACTCCATGTGGCAGGGGTATCTGGAGGGGAAACACGCCGGTGAGAACCTGATTCGGTTTATTGACGGACACTCCATAGAATCGCTGCACACCAGCGGACACGCCTATGTGGAGACCATTGCCATGCTGATCGACCATATCGCGGACGGTTCCCAGCGTCTGCACTGACGCGGAAAAGAACGCCTGTCTGGAGACGGTGACCGTGATCCTTCACTTCTTGATGGATGTCCGCGAAAACGGCGTCCTGTGCATTGGGGGCGACCACGCAGACCACGCCCCATCCTTTTTTCGCGCCTGCCTGCACGATGCCATTGAACGGATTGGCTCGGATGACGAGCCGCAGCTCAAGGACTTGTTTGCTCAATACTTGATTGCCGGGGATTACACCGGCGGGGTGTTTCTGCAAAACGTGGTGATTGCCGAAGGAATCCCGGCTTTCCTGAAAATTCTCCGGAAGCATGAGGGCGGAGGAAGCTTCAGTCAATAGGGAGACCGCACCATTGCGCTTGCCTTAAAATATGTCGGCGGCGCAGTGCAGGAGCATGTTTTATCCGCCCTTTCCCCGGAAGAGCGCGAGGTATTGGAAGAAGAAATGGCAATGTCATTAAGTTAGAAATCCAGCAAAAACAAATCAAGAAAAGCCTCAAAAGGGGTTGACAAAGGAGGAAAAGTGTGCGGCGAAGCCCTGAAAAGTAAACTTGCTTTTCGGGGGGCGCACATGAAATACACACCAAAATTTTTGCGGGGAATGCTGCTTTCTATGATCCGGAAAATGGGGGAGCACCCAGAACAATACGTCAGGCAGCCGGGGCGGGATTTTACCCGTCCCCGGACGCTGACCTTCGAAACGGTCATATCCCTGCTGCTGACCATGAGCGAAAACAGCATTGGAAAAATACTGATCGGACGGTTTCAAAACAGCGAAAAAACACCGTCGGCTTCGGCCTTTGTCCAGCAGCGGCAGAAGCTGCTGCCCGCGGCGCTGGAAACGCTGTTTCACCGCTTCACGGCCCTGCTGCGCCCGGAAAAAACCTTTTGCGGCTGCCGCCTGCTGGCGGTGGACGGTTCATCGCTGAAATCCGCCGCCTACCCGGAGGACCCGGCCTCCTACCGCCCCGGCACGCCCAGGCAGCACGGCTGGAACCTCTGGCACATGAATGCGCTCTTTGACCTGGAAAACGGCATTTATACCGACCTGATCGTGCAGAAGGAGCACGAAAAGAACGAGTGCAGAGCCCTGTGCCAGATGGCAGACCGCTCCCGCATTTCCGGGAAGGTGATCCTGCTGGCTGACCGGAATTACGAATCCTGCAACAATCTGGCCCACCTGGAGAAGCGGAACTGGAATTACCTGATCCGTATTCGGGACAAGGCTCGAGGCATTGCATACGGTATGCCTCTGCCCGACCAGCCGGAGTTCGACATTCCCCTCAAGCTCACCCTGGGCCGGCTGACGCCGCGGCAGCTGGTGGCACGGGGGCTTGCCGTCCCCAAGTCCTATTACCGTATCCCGCCCACAATGACGTTTGACTTTTTAGAGTCGAACAGCCCGGATTTCTACGAAATATCCTTCCGTATTGTCCGTTTGCAGACCAACAGCGGCAATACGGAAACCCTTATCACCAATCTCGACCCGGACCGGTTCCCCCTCGCCGCTCTCAAGGCCCTCTACGCCAGACGCTGGGGTATTGAGACCTCCTTCCGCAGCCTGAAATACGCCGTGGGCCTCATCCATCTTCACGCAAAGAAGCCGGATCTTGTCCTCCAGGAGGTTTTTGCCAATTTTCTCGTCTTTAATTTCACCCAGGCCGCTGCCTGGGCTGTGCCCTGAGAGGTATCGGAAAAACTGGGGATTCTCTGTTATGACACAGAGCTGACTGAAAAGCTGGAGGAGGCAACCGGGCTGTCCAAGGCGCACATCGCGGAGCGAGGTGAATACGCCTCTCATGGGAGTTGGCTGGCCAGTGCTTTCTCGGATCGTGACCGAAACGGACACTCCGTCCAGGACAATCTTTGGCTGATACAGCGACAGGTTATTCTGGAACTGGCAGGAAACGGGCCATGTGTGATCGCAGGGCGCTGCTGATTACGTCCTACAGGAAAAGGCAGATTGCCTGAATGTTTTTGTTTATTCAGATACAGCAAAACGGGCCAAGCGGATTGCGGAGCAATCTGGGGTGCGGGATGCTTCTCCGGAGAAACGCCTCCGGAATAGGGACAAACGCCGCGCCGCCTACTATCAATTTTACACAGGCATGAAATGGGGCACTGTCCAGAATTATCATATTGCGCTCAGCCGCGGCGTGCCGGGAATCGGCCCCCGTGCAGAGATGATTGCCAGATCATATGACCGAAAATTTTGTGAAAGTTGACCTTTGATTTTTTCGGTTTTCTTTGCTAAACTAAACCCGTCAATTCAATATGGACATTCAACGACACACGCAGTGCATTGCACGTAAGTCTGATCACGGTACGGTAATGCTCGGCGTGTGTCTTTTTGCGTCTGAAGGCACACGGTGATGCGTGTGCCTTTCTTTGTCCGCAAACCATTGAAGGAGGAATCATTATGGAATCATCTGCTTACCTTGGGACGGAGAAAACCGGAAAACTTCTGCTGAAATTTGCTGTACCATGCATCTTCTCACTCATCATTTCCTGCCTGTATAACATTGTGGATCAGATTTTTGTGGGCAATGGCGTGGGCTACCTGGGCAATGCCGCCACGGGCGTGATCTTTCCCGTCACAGTGATTGGCTGGGGCGTGTCCCTGTTCTTCGGGGACGGCGCGGCGGCAGCGCTCAGCGTATCCCTGGGCAAGAATGAAACGGAGAATATCCACCGCAGTGTGGGCAGCAGTATTCTCTGCTCGTTCCTCGGCGGCGTTCTGATTATTCTAATCAGCTATTGCTGGGGAGATGGTCTGCTGCGGCTCATCGGGGCCACAGATGCCAATCTGGCATTGGCCCACGACTATGGCTTCATCATTTACGCCATGATGCCGTTGGCTCTGGTACAGAATACCTTGGCCTCCATCATCCGGGCGGACGGCAGTCCCAAGTACGCTATGGCTGCCATGCTGGTGGGCGCGGTACTGAACATTATTGGTGATCCGGTCGCCATTTTCGTGCTGGATCTTGGCATCAAGGGTGCGGCCTACGCCACCATCCTGGGACAATTTGTCAGTTTCCTGATTTGTGCGGCCTATTTGACCCGGAGTAAATCTTTTCGTATTTCTGTCCCCAGCTTCCGGCCTGACCCGGTCCTGTTGAAGCAGGTCATGGCCCTTGGTGCGTCCAGCTTTTTGACGCAGCTTTCTATTGTAATCAGCACGGTTATCAATAACATTCTGCTGGTGAAATACGGTGCGGTTTCAGCCTATGGAGCGGACATCCCACTGGCGGCATTTGTGGTCATCATGAAGCTGTTCCAGATCGTGCTGAATATCGCTATTGGGATTGCCGCCGGGGCACAGCCCATCGTAGGCTATAACTACGGGGCAAGGAAATATGACCGGGTGCGGGAGCTGCTGGGACTGATCGTCAAATGGACGGCCATCGTCTGCCTGATCTGCACGGTTTTGTTTGAGGCGTTTCCGCTGTTCTTTATCCGGATGTTCGGTGCGGACGGGGAACTCTACACGCAATTTGCAGTACGGTGCCTGCGGATCTATCTGTCCCTCATCCTGTTCACCTGCGTTCAGAAGGTGTGTGCCATTTTCCTGCAATCCATTGGCCACGCTAAAGCTGCCGCGCCGCTGTCCATCCTGCGGGATGTGCTGCTGATTGTGTTTTCCATCGCGGTTCCTATGGTTTGGGGCGTCACCGGCATTTTCTGGGCCGCGCCAATTTCGGATGTTCTGGCTATCGCAGTAACAGCGGCCGTGATGCTCCGCCTCTGGAACCACCTGAAAGCAGAGGACAGCCAGCCTGAGAATGGAAAAGCCGTTTTGCAGCAGTCCCGTCCCGGCATCATCATCACCATCGCCCGCGAACACGGTACGGCAGGAAAGAGAATCGGTCAGTTGGTCGCACAGAAGCTGGGTATCCCTTGTTACTACAAGGAGATGACGGCCTTGGCCGCGCAGGAGAGCGGGCTGGCAAAGGAGTTTATCTCTGGTATCAACTCCGATGAAAACGCCATCATGCGGGAATTGTATCTCAGTACCAGCGCCGTCCAGCAGGCGGTGATTGCGCAGGATAAAGCCATCAATATGATTGCAGACATGGGGGCTTGTGTGATTGTAGGCCGTGCGGCGGACTATGTGCTGCGAAACCGAAAGAATGTGGTGCGTATCTTTATCCATGCGCCAAAGGATTACCGTGTGAAAAAGGTCATGGAGATGTACGGCGATACGGAGCAGGAGAGCAGAAAGAGCATCGCCCGCTCTGACAGCGCCAGAGGGACCTATTACAAAAGCATTTCCGGCCATGAGTGGGGGGATGCCCACCAGTATGAATTGAGCGTGGACAGTTCCATCGGGCCGGAGAAAACAGCGGAACTGATTTGCGGTTACATCAGCCATATTTGAACATAATGAAACGGCAGGGGACGCCCTGCCGTTTCATTTTTGCTGTTTTGTTTTAGGCGGTGGCTCTGCGTCGTATGTCCGCATAGAGACGCTCTCGAATCAAATCTGGTGTGGTATCCAATGCAACAGCAAATTCCTCGCAGATTAGTTTTTCCGCCAGCTTCAAGTATTGGGTGTCTGCCTGTCCCGGTTGTTTCTTCTGCCGGGCAATTTCCCTCTGCCTGGTGTGGATTTCTTTGATTAAAAGCAGGCAGTCCTCAACCTTATGAGAAGCAAGCATATCTCGGTAATGGACGGCTAAGTCCATCGCTTTGCCGGGGTGGAAAGCATGAGGTTCCAGCCGGGCAAACAGCTCCAGATAATTGGCCGCTTCACCGCTGCTGATCAGAGGCCGCATGGATGCAGCCATATCCACCGGAGTATAGATGATTTCGTTGGTGTTGGAAAACATGGCGCGCAGCTTGTAATAATCGCCGGCGGTTCCTCGCACTGGCGGGGGGCCCTCGCTTTCGATTTTGTAAACGCCTCTTTTGCCATACAAGACCAGTGTTCCGATTTTATACATGGCGTTTAGTCCAGATAGTTTCCAATCGGCTGAGTATTGTTCTGCTTCTTAATTTTTACGATAAGGGAACCGTCGGGCTGTTCAGCTTCTTCAATGACCTTGTACTGTATTTTGTGGCAATCCATCTGCGCCTTGTAGGACTCATATTCCTGCAGAACCTGCTGCTTTGCCAACTCCGCAGAAATTCCATCTTTCAGTTGGAATTGAATGGTCTGCTCCAGACAAGCCGCCTTGATGCGTTTCATGATAAAAGGTCCTCCATTTCCTAATATAGAAATATTTTATCAGCAATTTGCACATTTTTCAAAGGGCTTAATTTACAAAATTGTGCGTCTCGCACATAGGGCAATTTGCACAAAGGGAAGGTAGCGGCAAGACCAACAAGATACCTGTAGGTCAGGCAATGCAGAGCCGGAGACCGTCAAACGATTTGTTTAACAAAGAGGCACAGACAGCCTGATCGATTGAAACAGAATATAAATGTTCCAGCCGGGCGAGAAAATCCCGCCCGGCTAGGTTACGATGACTGTTTTGTTGTGATATAGCCTAAAAACAAAGTAAGCTGCTTGTATGATTCGCTGGTTATTCTCTTTTCCTAGAACTTGTGGCGTTCCCCAAGCGGCTCAGCGGCCGCTCTCCAGATCCCTCACCAGAGGCGGAATCTGGGCAATCATGTTATCCATGTCCTCGAACATGGCGCTCTTGGTGGTGCCCAGGCGGCTGGCGGATTCAATGTGCTTGAGCACCTCCTGGTACTGCTCCTTGATCTGGTCAAAGAACTGGCGGATGACCTGGAGCTCCTGCTGGGATGCGCCGATTACGCCGGAGATCTCCGACTGCACGGCCACCGCGCCCTCGGCCGCGGAGGTGATCTTCCGGAAGGTTTCGTCGGTGCGGCTGACAATGTCCGCCCCCTGGCCCAGGGTCTGCTGGGATGCCTGGATGCTGTTGCTGAGCTGGCTGGCGCTGCTCTCCACGTCGCACACGCCGGTGTCCACCTCGTTGGCCAGCACCTTGATCTCCTTAGCCAGGGACTTTACCTGCTCCGCCACCACCGCGAAGCCCCGGCCGGCCGCGCCGGCCCGGGCCGCCTCGATGGAGGCGTTAATGGCCAGAATGTTGGTCTGATCCGCAATGGAGACAATCTTGCCCATGCACTGCTGGATCTCGTGGATGGCAGACTGGAGCTGATGGAAGGTCTCCGACATCTCCTCATAGGACGCCTGCACCTGGGCGGAGCTCTGCCCCAGCTCCTCCATCTGGCTCTGGGCCTCAGCCACGGTCTGGGAGATATCCCCCTTGACCTGGGCGAACTGCTCCGCGGTCTCGTTGATATTAGAGAAGGAGTCCCCCAGATTCTTCAATTTCGTCTGGAACTGGTCCGCCTCCCGCAGCACGCCGGAGAAGGACGCGCCCACCTGACGCAGCTCCCAGAGGGAGGATACCTCCTTCTGCACCAGCTCCTTCTGGTAGTCCTTCAGACTGCCCGCCACGTGGAGCACCGGGTAGAGGCTCTTCTCCTCCCGGATCTGCTCCGGCTTTGGCCCCTTCTTTCCTGCAAACAGCATATGGCAATCCCTCCCTTATTCAAACACCACGCACGTCATGGACTGGTTGACGAAGCGGTTGTTGTAGTGCTCGCCGTACCCTACGAAGCCGGCGTGGCAGCCCAGGGCCGCCATCTCCCGGAGGTAGGTCTGCATGTAGTTGTGCTCGGAGAACAGCTTGTAGCGGAACAGGCAGTTGACCGAGAAAATGGCCGAACGGCGGGGGAACTCCTGGCAGATCTGCGCGATGGTGTTCCTGGTGATGGCCTGATAGTCCCCCAGTTCCAGGAGGATGAGCACGTCGGAGTCGTTGACCTGGCGGAAGCAGGCCAGGGCGTTGCCGTGGACCTCCTTGATGGAGATAATGCAGGTATCGTCCCCGTTGACCTTGCCGAAGGGGTTCTGGAAGGTGCGGGTGAGGATCTCCTCATCCGTCACGTGGAGAATGCCCTTGTAGACCTGCTTGGCGGGCTTGCCGTTGAGGGAGCCCAGTATGTAGTTGGCGCGGTCCGTGTCCGAGGCGATGAAGCTGTAGTTCCCCAGCTGGTGGTAGATATTCTCCTTATAGGTCTTCACCCGGCCGTTCAGATTGCGGACCAGGGCGTAGGCCACCGCGTCCTGGTAGACGCGGCCGTTGGCGGACACCCTGCCCTCGCCGCCGGTGCCGCCCACCAGGGAGATCCCCCGCTGCCGGAGGGCGTTGTTCATGGTGGTCAGCACGCAGGCGTCGTTGCCGGTGCAGAAGTCGATGCACACGGTATCCCGGCTGGCCCCGCCCACGGTCCGCATGTCCTGCTCCAGGCGGCGGATGTACTTGACCGGCATGGAGGACACCTCCTCAAGGACGTTGGACGCGGCGGTCACGCCGTCGGAAAAGGCGATTACCCCCACGCCGTTCTCCACGATCCCGATCTGATAGCTCATGCCGATGCACCCGATGCTGGGCACGCCCGGGAATTGCTTCTCCAGCTCCCGCACATGCTCCTCAAACTGGGAATTGTTGGACAGTAGCATAATAAACTGGGGGCGTTGGAGGCCCTGAACCGCCTCCCCCAAATTCCCCCGCTGGCTCATCCCAAAAAACTGTTTCACACCCAAGGTCTCCCTTCTACGATTCTGCATTGTCAAGTCTGATTATACTGGAAAGCGTCTCCTATGTCAATATTCTCCATGTTGAAGGCATGGAAACCAATTTTATGGGAGTATTTGTAAAACCACAGAATTTGTGTAGGGGACGGGTAATATGCTTAGGGCCTGTATGAAAATTGTCAACACGCCCAAACAGCGGGCCTTTTTTCGTCATACTGCGTTAAATTTTCTTGCCATCCGTCAGATTCTGCAACGGGCGCATCGAGCGCCCGTGCAGAATAATCGTGCATGACCTCTCGATGGGGTCATTGCACGATATGGATGCCTGCGAAAATTTGCCTTGTCTGGCAAAAAAATTCCTTGCTGTTGGGCATATCGCCAATTATCAAACAAGGCCTAGTCTGGTAACATGGTTTACAAAAAAGTCCGAAGACATGGTTTACAACTAACTGATAAACGCAAGGCAAAAAGGAGGGGAGGAGAAATCGCGCAGGGTAAGGCGAAGGATGCAGGCGGGCTGACGCCCGCCAAAGACAACAACGCAGCCTCGCGTGATTGCTGTAGGAAACTTGGTTAGTTGTAAACCATGTAGTGCTTGACATATTACCCGCCCCTACGATTCCTGTCATTTTTCGCCGGAAACGGGCGGGTGCCCCTACAGCTCCATGCAGTGAAACGCAATTATCACGCGAATCAAGAGTTAAAAAGGGGTGGAAAAACGCAAAAGAGCAGAGAATGTAAGTACATGGCAAACAAATCTCATAAAGCTCTATTGAGCTGTCTATGACAATAGTAGTACAATCGAAGCAGTAATGCAACGTCAAAGCAATAATTTCCGTCCCCAATTGACGGATGAGGAGAGTGTATCAGGGTATACCTGTGGGGCATCAGCTAGCGGAGATTCGAGCAGGAGACAATCTACAAGTATACAAAAGTATACAAAAGTATACAAAAGCATACAAAAGTATACAAAAGTATACAAAAAACCACTTGCAGGAATGGTTTCCCAAACTGCCCAGCTATCAAGCCATTTTCTGACCGGCTGAACCGACTGGCTCCGGCGTTCCAGGCCCTGGCGGAGTATTGGCTGGGGATCATTGGGGTGGATTTGGCGGAGCATCTGGACTATATTGTGGATTCTTGCCCTATTATTCTGGCAAAAGGTCCCCGTTCTGGACACGCACGGGTTGCCTCAGAATCATGCGAGAAAAGCTATATTCTTCTCGAAAAGAGTGGTATTATGGCATAAAACTCCACGCTGTTGTGGCCCGCATTTCTGGTCGCCGCCCCATTCCAGTGCCCTTGATGGCTTCCGGCACAGCCCGGCACGGCCACCCTGATGCCAAACAAATCGTGGATGGCCATGCCTCCTTGAAGTCAGGACGGCTGTATGCGGATAAGGCGTATATTGATGCCGGTTGGGCGCAATCACTCAGGCAAAATCATGCCCTAGAGTTGCTTACTCCTCAAAAAAAGCAAAAAGGTGATGTCCTTGCTTCTGGTGACACATTCTCTACTTTTGTCAGCTCGCTCCGTCAGCCGATTGAGTGCTTTTTCCCAAACGCTTGAATGACATCCAGTCTGCCTCCTTGGTCCGCTCCTTTTCGGGCCTGCTTTCTCATATCTTTGGCCGCATCGCTGCCGCTCTCGCCAAACTCTTGTTCAACGCTTGATTCGCATTTTTGAATCATTTGTCGCTGTATCAGCCAAAGATCGTCCTAAACGGAGTGTCCGTTTCGGTCACGATCCGAGGAAGCAATGGCCAGCCACCTCCCATGAGAGACGTATTCACCTCGCTCCGCGATGTACGCCTTGGACAGCCCAATTGCTTCCTCCAGCTTTCCTTTCAATCAGCTCTGCGTCATAACAGGGAATCCTCAGCTTTTCCGCTGCCTCCTTGCCGATGGTTCTGCCGCTGCTGCCAAATTGACGGCTGATGGAATCATTCGGGTTCTCATGTTCTGCGCCCCTTCTCCCCAAGCCCCAAAGTTTTGTAGGTATATCGAATTACAATAACACAAATCACAAACGTCAGCAGGTCGGAAACCGGCATGGAGTACAACACCCCATCCAAGCCAAACCATCTAGGAAGCAGCAGGGCAAATCCTACACCAAACAGCACCTCCCGCACCATGGAAATGGCGGTGGAAGCGAATGCCCTGCCCAGGGATTGCAGATAGATGAAAGTACCCTTGTTCACCGTGGCCAGCACCATCATGCAGAGGTAGATCCAGATGCATTTCACCGCATAGTCCGTATAGTACGCGCTTTCGTTGGCTGTGCCAAAAACTCCAATGAGCTGCCGGGGAAACAGTTCCACGATCAATAGCGCCACAGCTCCGACAACGGCCTCTGCCGCCAGTAGGCACGTAAACAGAGACGTGGCCCTGTCTCTGCGGCCTGCCCCAATATTATAGCCTACCACGGGAGTACAGCCAGCCGCCAGCCCCACTGCAATAGAAATGACGATCTGGAAGAACTTCATCGCAATGCCCAGCGCCGCCATGGGAATCTGTGTGTACTGTGTCTGTCCAAAGATAGGGCCAATGGCGTTGTATTGCAGGGTCATGTTCTGAATCGCCGCCATCGCCATGACCAGTGAAAAACAAAAATGAAGATAGGGTCCAGGATGATATTAGCAAATGCGCCCGCGAGAGTGGAGGCCATGGCGAACTTGGGACTTCCGTCGGAGCGGACGATGGGGTTGAGGGCCTGACCGAACATATAAAACGGGATCCCCAGGGTGATCCAGAAAAAACATTCTTTTGCATGGCGGAAGGTTTCTTCGTTGACCCGTCCGCCGAACAAAATCAGGATCGGTTCTTGAAGAACAAGATAAACTGCCGTCAAAATCAGACCAGAGACAATGCGCAGCAGGACCGCACTGCCGATGCTCTTATGTGCGGATTCTTTGTCATTCCATCCCAGACTGATGCTGACAAAGGCACAGCAGCCGTCCCCGATCATCACCGCGATAGACAGCGCAACCACGGTCAGAGGGAATACCACTGTATTGGCGGCGTTGCCGTAGGAGCCGAGATAGTCCGCATTGGCAATGAAAATCTGGTCCACAATATTATAGAGCGCCGCCACCAGCAGAGAAATCACGCAGGAGAAGGCGCATTGGGCCATGAGCCTGCCCACTGGTGCGGTTTTGAGGAAAGCGTTTGATTTTTGATCCATGAAATTACCTCCTGAATATGAGAAAGCACGCGGCAAGATGAGCTGGACTTATGCCATCTGGCCGCGCACTTTCTGGTATTGATTTTTAAGATATAAAAATAACATGCAGCGATCAACCGGATTTACGCGGTGACGCTACACGTTGCGATTAAAATATAACTGATATGGGGCCGAAAAGTCAAGTCCTTAATTTTCTAAAGTCCTTTAGATAGTGTCTACTCGAGTTACGCGCGTATGGCAGCCCAAATAGCGATACAACGAACATGTACCGCGGCGATAAAAGCATCGGAGGTCT
>OFFW01001355.1_pt1 | contig 14845 bp, 18 predicted proteins | sample 1521501 | NCBI WGS metagenome assembly OFFW01 (sample SAMEA3504107, study PRJEB24116) | mouse gut metagenome | biome: mouse gut; feature: mouse-associated habitat; material: faeces | place: Denmark | collected 2011
TCCGGCGCACGTTTGGCGGCCAACTGGTTACAATTCCTCTGACAGAGAAAGAAGTTGATATGGTCTGTACCGCCAAAGACAAACAGGCCCAGATGGCATATCTGAAAGACGAGATACGCGACCTGGAGAAGGACGCCCCCTGCTTTGACGGCTGCGACCAGTCCACCCTGCTCAGCGATGAAGGACTTCTAACCGATGTTCAAAAGCGGTGGTATCACTACAACGGGAATGGCGGCGATCATGCGGAGAATCTGCGGGAGGCGATCAAGGTGACCATCCATGCTCGCTTCCCCCAATAATTGAATCAGGAGGGACTTTTCATGTTCACTTTCGCAACACCAAGCCCGACAGGAACGTCCTGTCAGGCTCATTTTTACACATGGACGCAGCTGAGTGAGTTGTGCTCCACACTGTTGACCGACTTTTTCGAGCGTCCCACCCCTGTCCAGGCCGTCGGAGAAACCAACCTCGACAGCTGGAGCCTGAAGTTTTTGGAGGCCCCCATATCCCATGATGACTTGGAGGCCATTTTCACTGCCCTTCAAGCTGATGACTATGATCGGGATGTAAATGATATTGGCAAGTGTCCGGCTTGGGAACTCTCCCAAGCTCTGTCCCAGAGGCTTGTCTCACCAACACTGCCTTTTCCTGTGGACGCATCCCACGCCTCCGATGATGGTATCTGGTTCACAGGTGTGGCGATGTATGCCCGCCAGCAGTATGATGGGCGGAATTATGAGACTTCTCGGAATCAAACAGAGGGGGTAATTTGATGTATCGCTACTATTCAACCGAGTACCCAATCAGGCCCGATACATTCCCGCTTTTTGCCAACACAGTGGTCAGCTTCAAAGAAAAAACGGACATTCCGGGCGTTGGTTCTGTATGGGGCTACCTGGAATATGAGCAGCAGCTCTCCGCAGGAGTCGCCGAAACGTGCGGACTGACCCAAGCGAAGACGCAGACCTTTACTGTGAAGGTTACGTCAGTCCACACGCTTGAGGTCGAGGCAGAGAACGAGGAGGTTGCGATTGAGCAGGCTTGCGGCATGGCCTGGGAGCATGATGCTGATGAAATCTGCGGCGAGGTCATCGCTGATGGAAACAATGGCTGGGCAGTCGCCTTTGAACTTGGCTTGGCTGACAACCTCAATGAGGTCATGAAGCAAGACGAGGAATTCCGCTATCGGCTCCTTTCCCGGATGCAGTCAGATTGCAACTACTTCCTTGGACATGGAAATCGATGCAAAAAATACCTGTGGGGCCAGGACGTGGACGCGCACATTGCCTACATGAAGGCCCTGTGGCTCAGTTTCCCGGCTGGCAAAAAGCCGGAATGGCTCAGTTATGAGGAGATCGAGGTATATGCAAAAAGGATGTCCGAGGAGGCGGAATTGTGAGATTTTCTGAAATCAAGCAGAAGCTCTATCAGATTGGATTTGATGATTTCTGCCAGGCTGGGTCTGTCAGCAAATTCCATCCCATGAACATTGTCGCAGAATGCAGAGTTCTGAATTTGCAGTTTTGGGTCTGCGCTGACGGTGGGTATGGGGTCTTAGAAACCTATCACATTTCGGAAAGGCCACTGAACAACTACATGGCACCGGCAAAGCGAACCAATTTCAGAACGCAGGCCGAGGTTGTCACCGCCTTAGAAGGGATCCGGCTGAGGATTGTGGAAGCCCAACGACTGAGCAGTGGGGAAGAAAACTTGAATACAGACAAGGAGAACTGAAAATGAAATATAGCATTACGATGGAACGCACCCAGCGTGTGGCGTTCTCTTTTACTGCGGACAACGATGATGAAGCCCTGAAGAAGGCGGCTGAACTCAATCGCACATCAACACCTGCGGATTTTGAGGGCGGGGATGAAGAGCATGACTACGCCCTTTGCGATGGTGCCGGCAACTTGCTCGTTGACTGGGATTAAGGTCAGGTGACATCATGTTTAAGATTAACACCATCCCGGGACAGGCAGCACAGGAGAAAGGCTATGCCCGCTATCCAGAGGATTTTCCCCACCTGACGCATGGCGCCGACTTTGCGGCGTGGAGTTCCGGCGATGACTGGGAAATTGAAACCATATTGGATGGACAAGCGCTTGTGGATCAGTGGAACAGCTTTTGCAAGTGCTGCGAAAATGGCATCCGAGTGTGGGAGGTCAAATACCAGCATCAGGATGGCAGCGTGGACTTCCTCTGGTACGGCAACCTTGTTGACGAGGCAGAACTGCCGCCCATCTTTGCGGCAATTCTTGAGAAGCTGGTGGAAACCCGCCAGCGGCTGATCACTCACAGCCCCTATAACAAAGTCCCGTTCCGGCTTCGGCCGCCCGACATGGTTGAACTGGATGGCAGTAAGATCAGCCGCCAGAAACTTGCCGGCATGGACGATGTGATGGCGCTGCTGGATACCGGCGCCCCCGCCTTCGCGTCACTGGAGCCTGTACGGGAGCGGTATGAGGCCGAGTTCGGCAACGAGCTGTGCTGGACCTTCCCGGTATTCCATAATGGGAATTCCGGCTGCGTGCTGCTGCCTGTCCAGGAAGGCATCTTGTATCTCCCCTACACTGAGGTCAGCAGCGAGACCTATGAGCAGTTTGACCTGCAAGACATGGGGCTTCTCACGAAAGGACAGGCCCAGGCGCTGCTCGAACAGATTCGGAATGTCTACTCACAGCTGTTCTGCCTGCTCTCTGATATGCAGGCGTTCGGCCTGGCCCAAGGCGGCGAGGGTGACCATGGATAACCTGACATATTATAGGGAAGTCCAAGGTGTCATGACCCGTTTCGAGCCGCTGACTGATGCCGCGCTGCAAGCTACCGCTGAGGATGGCCTGACGGTCTCGGAGATCAAAAGCGCATTGGAGAGGCATGGGCTTGATGCCAAACACGTTGTTCATGACCCTTCCCGGGCCTTGTTTAGCACCTACTATGCCGACTTCGACCACGGCCTCTATGGTGAAATATTCCTCCAGCGCAATTTGCTAGAAGGGACGCTGCCGCTCTATGCGGTGGCGTCCCGGCTCAACGGCGGGACGGTGCCGCAGTTGGTATCGCGGCAGTGGGTGAGCTACTATACGAAGTGTGTTCCGCTACCCATGCTGATCTATGATTTTCAGCGGCGATATCTGGACATCCCTACAGAGGAGGTGTTCCAGGTCTGGCACAGCATCTATAAACGGATTGACTACTCCAATGGGATGTGGCGGCCGGAGGTGCTGGACTATGTGTTCTCTCATGCGCCTGTGCCGGAGTATCCGGTGCCAGACCCGGACGGCCTGATCACACTCTATCGCGGTATGGGAACGCTTTCTGCGCCCCCTGACCAGGCTATCTCCTGGAGCACCCACCCAGGCAACGCACTCTGGTTTGCTGTACACACTGGCTGCGGCACCCATGTGGCTGTTGCCCGTATCTGGCCAGAACAAATTGTGTGGTATGCAGATAAATTCTATAACGAGAACGAGGTCATTGTCCGTCCTGGTATCATTACGGAATATCGCTATGAGGACATGATTCCCGCGACAAAGCGGCATGTGCCTGCCATACTGGCCCCTGCCCTGCCGGAATTTATCCAGTATGGGCGTCAGGCGCAAAAATTAGGTTACCAGGAGGAGAATATCTTCCGCTTCCACGGGCTGAAGCATATTCTCCGGGTTCTGCTGCTCTCCCTTATCTACTTCTATAACGCTGGCGATCCCCTGAGCACCGCAGATAAGCGGGTCCTGATCTACTTCAGCTTGCTGCACGATATTGGTCGGGTGAACGATGATAAGGATGACACCCACGGGGAAAAGTCTGTCTCCCTGATCCACTCCAAGGGCCTGCGGATCAAAGACCTGCCGATGGACAAGAAGGAATATCGTATTGCGGAACTGCTGATCCGATACCACTGCCGCGATGACAGTATAGGAGAGAAGGCAATCTTGTCCGCTCCCGGCCTGAGCCAGAAGGAGAAAGCGCATGTCATACATCTATACCACATCTGCAAGGATATGGACGGGCTGGACCGCATCCGGTTCAACGGCCTAGACTACAGACGGCTGCGCACGGATTATGGTCGCCGTCTGCCGCTGGTGGCCGGTGCGTTGCTGGACGAACCAGTGGTACACGCTCTGGATATGGATTGGAGTGATATAATATCTACAGTATCGGACAATGGGAAATGAAAAAATTTTGCGTCCCCGGTATTGCGGCAATCGGAACAATCGGATAATTTTTTCTAACGTGCAACCTCACTCCTCATTTCCGGTGTATAGGAGTGAAAGCCGCTTTCGATCTATTCTAAAATAAGGGAGGGATTCAATGGAGGATCAAAAGATAGTCGAACTGTTTTTCTCACGTTCGGAGTGCGCCATTTCTGAAACTGACTTAAAGTATGGTCGCTACTGCAAGTATATATCCCAAAATATCCTGTGCAATCGGGAAGATGCCGAGGAATGTGTGAATGACGCTTATTTAGACGCTTGGCGGGCCATCCCGCCCCATGCGCCGCAGAATCTCAAGGCCTTCCAAAGAAACAGGCAGAAAAGCGGGGCGGTGGACAGGCTGAACTGGCGCTGGCTGAGTTGGACGAGTGTATCAGCTCAAACAGCAGCGTTGAGGATCTTCTGGATGAAGCCCTTCTGACTGCCGCAATTAATACGTTCCTGGCTACGCTCCCAGCAATTAACCGCCATATATTTGTCCGCCGGTATTGGTATGTCAGTTCTATATCCGATATCGCAGAGCAGTATGATATGAGCGAAAGCAAAGTGAAATCTATGCTGTTCCGGTTGCGAAAGCAGCTAAAATCCCACTTGGAGAAAGAAGGTTTCTTTGTATGAGTAATCGCAATCCGTTATTTCGTGCTGTAGGTGGTATTGAAGATGCCTACATCGAAGAGGCTGCACCCAAAGCCAAAGTGCATCCCATCAGGCGGCGGTTTTCCAGGTCCTGCATCGCGGTCGCGGCTGCAGTTCTGCTCATAGCGGCCATCCCACTCACCGCATTCGCGCTGGAGATCTATCACTATAACGCCGCAGTGGACTACTTGACCTCGCTGGGCATTGATGCAAAAGACCTGAGCGACTATTCCCGCCGCGAGGTCATTGAGGCGGTGGAAGTTATCGATGCGCCCGCAGGCGAGGAGAATGGCCTGTTGAATCGGCTTCTGCCCGAAAACAGCCTGCCACCGGCTCGGCCCACAGATTTCACCGATGTGACTTCGGAACAAGTTATGCTGCTGACACCGACCATGACGGCAAAGGATGTAATTGAACTGCTGGGTGACACCCAGGACGTTGGCTCCGGCCTTTTCATCCTGTGTTACCGGGTGGACGGTGCATATACGCTGAACATCCCCTTCGCCACCCTGAACGCACAGCTTGGTGTGACCGGGGAGCAGCTACTGCAGGCGAAACAGCCTATTGAAAACTGATCTGGAACAAACCGAAAAATGCGGGGGTGAAGTGCAAAGCTTCACCCCCGCAAACTACATTAGGCCTACAATAGCAGGCCCCTACGTTTCCGTTTATCACTCTATCGTGGACCTATTGTAAATGATAGCGTAGAAAGCTCTCTAAAGTATGTCAGATTATTTTCCAGCATAGTGTGATCCAAAAATATCATAATAGATGTTCTGGGTATTATTTGTTAAAACAGAAAACTTTTCATTTGTAGTCCACAAATGTTCTATCTGCTCCATATTTTTATCGGGTTCTGACAACAATTCCGCCAAATGATCAAGTTCATACAACTCACGTTCGCTCAACGTATGTATGCCGCCACGAAGATATAAGGGCTGATAAGAATAAAAAATTTCATTGTTCATCAAGGCATGAAAATCCATGAACAAATAATCGCATAAGCCTTCCAAAGCGGTTGGTGTAAAAACATCTAATTTTTTATTTAATGTGTTTTGTCTCATACCAATCCATGCTTCGGACGCGGTCACAAACTTCCGACGCGGTAAATCAAATTGGCTGTAACCAAAACGGTGTTCATACTCATAATAACCATCAACATCTACCAAAACCCATCTGTTTTCATTAAAATCCCAGTATTCGTTAACCCAATGCTCCATATAGCTGTCACCCTCATCTCCAAAATCCATAAATCCAGCTCTGGAGCGGCAGGGGATTCCTTTTGCTTTTAAAATCGCACTGAATAATACCGAAGCCTGTCGGCAGGATACCGTGATTCTTTTTGTTACGTCCCTATTTTTTGTAAATCCTGTTTCGTCCAGACGCAAAATGCCAGCAATCATTGAAACAGCGGTAATATATAGTTCATCTTCATTTCTAAAACGATTTTTCGGATAGGACGCAAACTCCCCATAGTAAGCACTTTCTAAGTAAGGAGATGGTTCTGTAAAATACATAGATGGGTGGGTAATTTGATCGCACACTAATCTCCCTATGGAAGGTATGTCGTCTGGTAGTGATCGTATAAAATCCTTATATACCCCTACATAGGTATAAATGCTGGTTTCCAAATAACGCTGGCATATTCCTCTGTTCATGTAATTTTTTGACCTCCCAGTATTTTTAGACGTAGATGTCTGCTCTGATAAAATGCTATCAAAATAAAAAAATTACGTCAATGAAAAAGTGTTCATTTGTTTGCTGTTTCTTTGAGAATCTATTGTAATGGAACACGCTGTAATATTAAGAGGGCGGGGGTGAAGTCTTGAGCTTCACCCCCGCCCTCTTATGCTATAGAAGTATTTTGATATACTGATATGGCGATCCGAGACAGCAAGGAAACATCCATTGGCTCCGGTTCATCCTGCAGATCATTGGCGATACACCACAACCGAAGCGATACCATCATGTGATTATGAGCAGTGTGGAAATGTTGCTCAATTAAGCGGAGCTCCTCCCACCTGCGGATCAATTCCTTTTGCTCCAGGTACTCCGGAACCGGCTCACGGTCTACCCAAATGCCATCTTCACGCTTGTAGGATCGATACTGCGGAAAGTCCAACTGGTCCAGTTCCCGCAGGCGGATAAGGATATCCTCCATCTCCTGTGCCATCGTTTTGCATTTTGCCATCATGTCCGCCTCCTGATTCTCAAAAACCGTTCCAAAGCTGGCGGCCGCGGTATTCAAAGGTCTGCGCGTCGTCACAATCACAGGAGGTCAGCTCACAGATACGCTTCCTGGACCGAGATAGAAACACTCGGTTCCGCAGTCCGCTTCCAGGCTGCCGCTTGGCCAGCATTTCATCGAAGTCCACCACTGAGGCGTAGTCACTGGGGAAATTGCGCTGAATATACTGAAAAAAGAAATTTCTGTGGAATGGACAGATCAAACAGGCGCTGGCCTTGCTGTCCAAGCCCCACTCCTCCAAGTTATACCGATAGCAGTCCTTGCGTTCCCAGCCCATCTCAATCAATGGATAGCAGTTCTTAAACATTCGATTCCTGCTGGGGAATGAGCGCTGGGACTCTTCCTGCGAGAATCCGATATGCAGCTCATGCGTTCCGATATCCTCCGGGCGCAACCTCTGATACGGCCTGTAGCCCAGAAGTTCATATCTGACAAATTTTTGGATCATGACGATTTTATAGTCCACTGTGCAGGATCTTCGGGCAATACGGCCAGCCTCCCCTTCTTCATTCAGCGTCCAGAACGGCATGGCAGAAACCCGGTTTACTCCAAAGTTTTTCATATAGTCCCTGTAAAGGTCGCTTCTCAGGATATAAAATGGAATCCCACTGCTCCAGCAGGCAGCCTCAATAAACTTGACCTGTTCCGGGACCCACGCTGGTTCGATGCCCAAGTCGCAGTAAATAATGGTGTCATACCTCGGCACCTCAGTATGTACGATCTCGCCCCTGGTCTGCTCACACGAGATCAAAGCCAGTGCGGTACTCTGCATCCCTGCTCCGCAGCTTAGTATTTTCATCAATTAGTCACCTCACAGACATCCGCGGGGGGCCGCTATACGCTGGCCCCCCGCAGTTAATTTACTGTTTTACGAAATAGTACGGAATACCGGCCTGAAAGGGGTAGAGTGTAAATGTGTCATCCCCCCACACCCTCATGGCGTGGCCACCACAGTTCTTTCTGATGATGACCCTCTTCGACCTTGCAAAGAGGTGCTTGATATGGCCGGCACTGTACCTGCTGTTGAGTTCTACAAGCTGGAAAATGTACGATTTCTCAGTTTCCTTTACCTCCATGACAATGGAGTATTGGGATAAAAAGTTGTCGTTGTTTTCTGCCTTATAGCGCCCCGGCGAAAGCATCGTGCTCAATCGTCATTTCCCTCCTCGTCTCCGTCCATTAGATGGTAGCTGTTATAGTAGACAGTCTCATCACTCTCTGCGCAATAGACACCGATGCACAGTTCATGGCCAGGCTCCTTCTCCAGGCTGTGCTCCACGAAACACACGCGGTCTTCTGTGCCATCAGCAGCAATAAGGTCGATATTGATACACGGATACGCAGGTTCCGGGTGGGCGGTTGCCCGCAGGACCGTTCCATCAGGCAGGGACAGCGTGCATGTCTGCGGCGCTTCAATAGCTGTACTGCGCCGGCTGGTCGTAAATGTTACCGGTACAAAACCGCAGACCACACATAGATAGTGCAAACCTTCCAGTTGGACGATATCGCCCACCGACAGGCTGCGGCTGCAGTACCCGGTGGGCAGGACATTATTGAAGATGGAAAACACCTGCTCCAAAATCGCATATGTCCGCCGCCCCTTGTCCGATGGCAAAGATTTCGGACACTCGATCTCGCCGTCAAAAACGGCCAGGTAGTATTCCGCAGGCACCGTAGCCTGGAAGGGCTGCTTGGGATCGTGCATCTTCATGTAGAGGCCGAGATCTATCAGGGACGCAAACGGGGCCTGAAAAATGGTGATATGTACTTTTTTCTGCTCATTCATCTGAAATTCCTCCAAATCATTCCATGTTGACACTGAGGTCCAAGGCTTTTTTCTTGAGCCTGGTGTATGGACAGCTCGGTTGTTTCCCAACCTCACACTGGAGGCAGTTGGTCTGCGCACGGTGTTCTTCCATACAGCATCGACAGATAGAGCCGCCTATATAGTCTCTGCTGGCAATATATCGGGGCTTCGGTTCGCCTTGAATCTCCATAATCAAATTAACGCCGCACCGCTCGCAGTTCAGTTCTGCCCACTGGACTGGCTTGGCTCTTTCGTACTCAATAGCCTCACCACAGATGGGGCAGATTGGTTTATGCTCGCCATCCCTGAGCTGATATGGGGGTGGAAGTCCAGCGCCACAATTCCCACACCAATACTGTTCTACGATATTGGGGCCTTCTTGTGTAATGTTAGGTATCATCCATCCGCTTCTCCTCTGACACGACCTGCCCGCACCGCATGGGGCCGTTTAGACAGGGATTTTTACAGTTGCCGCTCCGCTTGTAACCGCAGTCAGCGCAGCAGAAACTGCCTCGCCGCCGGTCACAATTAAATATTTTGCATCGGCGCGGCTTGGGTATCATCGCTCTGTTCACTGTTCAGCACATCCTTTGAATGTTTTGAGTTGGTCATGCCGCAGGAGTCATAAGTACACTGCCGCTTTGCTCCGTACAAACGATGGGAAAGGGCACAGCATACAGTTTCTGCTCCTTTTCATCCACAAAGCTCCGCTGATCAGGGGGCCTGGGACAGCGGCCGGAGGTATGCGTGAAATCTCGGCGGCTTCTTTGGTGTTTGCCCAAGCACCGGCACTCGGTGTCCTTGCATTGGCCGCACTCAACTTTGCCAGATAGCGGCGGGAAATAGGGACTGCTATTTTGCTTTTCACTCATTTTGTGTTCACTCCATTTCTGCACGATTTGTTTTGCCTGATGTTTCACAGACGGGCCTATATATAAAAAAACGCATGAGCAAAACTACTCATGCGCTTTGTTGCCTGATCGGCTACGATGTATCTATCATTATGGGGGCGGAAATAAAAAAGCGCCCAAAGGTCAATCGACCTCTGGACGCTTTGAAACACGGAAACGAAGACCTCTGGTGATGGGTCACGGATACTGTAATGGTTATATTATAGCGATTTCTTCACAAAAAGGCAAGAGCAGAATTCTGAAAACAGCAAAACTACATCTCCGATAATAAAATAAGCTATTTCTTCAAGTTTCAATTCTAAATTGCAAATATCACAAGAATGTCACCGCCTCACCATGTTTCGACAAAATAACAAACGGAAATGTCACAAAACAGTGACATTTGAAAAGCCGGAGGAAAATTCCTCCAGCTTTTCGTTTCATCATATTCAGTTTTGGTGCAGTCTTTCAACAAGTGTATCTCTGCTGATACTGTGATATGCAAGCTCAGGCGTAACCAAACAGATGATAAGCACAGTCGCATATACCGCTAACATTGGGATCACAGGATAGCTAAAAATCGCATAGTCCACAATATTCTTAAATATTCTAAAAATGCCGTAGCCAATCACATTTCCAAGTGTTGTAGAAGCAAGCAGAGTTCCGGCCATATACCAAATTCCTTCAAATCGCAGCATGGAACGTAACTGCTTCTTACTCATACCGATACTTTCCAGGATTGCTAACTCATGCTTGCGGGACATAACGCCAACAGACATTACATTGATAAAGTTGAATGTTCCAATAAAGCCAAGGATAATGGAAATGCCGCTACCAAGTACAAGCATGATTGTTTTAGCGTCCTGCATAGTCTTACGTCCTTCATAACGTGAAGCCATAGAAACTCCATTTTGTTCCGAAAGGTCTTTGACCGTATAATATAGCTGTTCTTCATAGGTTCTATCAACATTCATACCAAGCGAAAGAATTTGTGGCTGTTCCATATACCGCTCCAAAAATGAATTAGACACAAGGATTTCCATGTCAGAATACTGGAATATGGTATCAGCCTGTGTATTGGGAATAGTTACAACTCCGCCAACATCAAGGGTTTGGTACTCCACATCTGTTTCCCGCTTGATCTCCAAAGTCGAAATACTGTTAAAATACGGTGACAGGATTTGCTCCGTTGCATTGATAATGACGGTTTCGCCCCGCTCAAAACCTTCGGGGTCTATTGGATTGGGGAGTGTTGCATTGATTTTATTAAATTCTACCATGTCAATCCCTTTAATCGTGTGGGTATTGTAAAATGATCCATCTGTCACAACCATAGCAGAGGATAATCCCGCTTTTCCTGCAACCCATTCAGCATAGGCATTTAGACTTTCCGTTGCTCTCAATTCGACAGAACTAATTTTTGTAACAGAAGTATCGTTTATTCCCTCGTTCTGCCGTATCTTCTCAACAAAGGTTTCATTCAAAAAGTAGTTGTTGGACATATCTGCTGTAAAGAAAAAGTCGTAATCATACTCCGAATTGATATAGTTGTCGATGTCAATTCCGTTTATGATCGTCATTACGCTTGTAAAGACAGTAATACTCAAAAACAAACTCAACATAACAATGGCTGCCCTTTTTCTGTCACGAAAGACATTACGCAATGCCATATGAAAAGGCTTGCCTTTGATGGGATATTTCACAATGACATCATTTTTGCGTCCTTCCGTATAGCGTAGGGCTTCTATCGGAGAAATGCTTGCAGCTTTTTTGGCGGGAGTAATCGCTCCAAACCATGCAGTCAGCAATGAAAAAAGAATGGCCCCAATATAAATTACGGGAGAAAATGAAACTACCGTCCCCGTATCAATTCCGCTGTTGGCTATAATTGCAGGAACAAGCAGCAAGGAAACTGCTGCCGCCGCCAGACATCCAAGCGGCAAGCCGATCAAGCAAAGACGGAATACCTGTCCTGTTACAATGCGGCGTATTTGTTTCGGTGTAGTGCCTACTGTTTTTAGCATACCGAAAAAGCGCACATCCTTTGATACGGAAATATACATAACATTGTAAATCAGCAAATATCCTGCAAACATAAGGAACAAAATCAATAGCCCCAATGCAAAATAGGTTATAACATCGCCGCCTGCACCATCAAATGCAGGGGATTGAATATAGGGCTGATTTTCATAAAACGGCAAATCTACTTTTAGTCTTTCAATATTTTCTGCAACATAGTCATTTTCAAAAATGATATTTACCGTAAGATTTCCTGTTTCAAGTGCATTGTGCCGTTCCGCAAATGCTTTCGCACAGTATATCTCAATATCACTACCCGGACGGCTATGACTGTATTCGGTATAAATACAGGACAGCACAAAGTCCTCTGTTATGGTATTTCCGTCAATTATATAGGAAAGTGGAATTGTCATGCCGATTTCAGCATTATCAATTTTGAGGGCATCAAGGATGTAGCGAGAAAGCATGAGTTCATTTTCTTTTGCGGGGTAATACCCGACTACGTTTGTGTAGGTGGGGCAAAACATTTCTTCCCATTGCGTCTGATCTACATAGGATATAGGACACTCCGGTACGCCCGGAATATCATTTGTTGCTGCCACAAACGCACCAATACCAACAACATCAATATAATCAAGGGCATAGATTTTACCAAGTTGATCATCTCTCGGATGTGCAAATGCCATCTGAGAAAGTGAGCCTTGCATACGCTTTTCTCGCATGGCAATCGTATCATAATAGCTCATGCCAATGCTGAAAACGGAAGTGAGCATAAATGCAGTCAGCAGAATAGCCGACACAATAAAAAAGTTACGTTTTTTTTCAGCCGATAATTCCCGACTTGTGATCTTCTTAATGATTGCTTTGTTGTTGTTGCCAAACAAAATATCATTCATCGTAAGTCACCCCCTTACTCAAAAATCCTGCCGTCCTCAATGCGGATAATGCGGTCGGCAAGCTGGGCGACTTCGTTGTTGTGGGTAATCATCACCAGCGTTTGACGGAATTGGCTGCTGGTTTCTTTCAAAAGCCCCAGCACATCGCTGCTTGTCCGGCTGTCCAGATTGCCGGTCGGTTCGTCAGCCAGCACAATGGCCGGTTTTGCAATGAGCGCACGGGCGATGGCGACACGTTGCTGCTGTCCGCCGGACAGGTTGTTGGGCATATTGTTCAGCTTGTCCCCCAGGGCCAGCAGGCGTACGACTTCCTCCATGAATTTTTTGTCCACCGTATCGCCGTCCAGCTCCACAGGCAGGACGATATTTTCATAGACATTCAGAACAGGAACAAGGTTGTAGTTCTGGAAGATAAAGCCGATGTTGCGCCGGCGGAAAATGGTGAGCTGCTCATCGTTCAGCTCGGCCAGCTCTTTGCCCTTGATCTGAACACTGCCGGAGGTGGGCACATCCAGACCACCCATCATATTCAGCAGAGTGGACTTGCCGCTGCCGGAGGTTCCGACAATGGCGACAAATTCTCCCTGCTCAATGGAGAGGGTCACACCGTCCAGCGCCTTTGTGATGTTCGGCTCTGTGCCATAGTATTTTTTGAGGTCAGTTGTTTGCAAAATGCTCATGGGTTGCACCATCCTTTCTGTGATGCCGCTATCATAACAGCCAATTCTCACAGAAATGTCACAGGCCACAGGTTTTTCGCTCTTGAAATGTCACAATTCTGTGATATTTCAAGAAATTTTTATCCACGGGGCAGGAATACGGAAAATGTAGAGCCATGCCCTACTGTCGAAGTGACCTTGATGTAGCCACCCTGCATGGTGACGATCTCACGGGCAAGGTACAGTCCGATACCGATGCCCTCAACATCGTGTACTTCTTTTTCCCGGTAAAAGCGTTTGAAGATCATGCCTTGTCTGCCCTCAGCTACCCCTTTGCCGCTGTCCGTAATGTCGATCTTCACATAGAACTCCCAGCTTTGAACGGAAACCTGAATATCGCCGTCTGCCGGGGTATACTTTACCGCATTGTCCAGAATGTTGAACAGAGCTTCGCTTGTCCATTTTCTGTCGTGGGCCAGCACTATATCTGTTGGACAATCCACACTGACATGAATATTCTTCCTTTCCGCGTTCAGCAGAATACCGCCCAGCGCCGCCGCCAGCGTATCATAAATCGGCTGCATTTTTCTCTCCAGCGAAATAACGCCGGTTTCCAAGCGGGAGGTCTTTATCATGGCCTGCATAAGAAAGTCCAGTTTTTCAAGCTGACCGCTGGACGCCTGTAAAAATTCCCGACGTTTTTCTTCTGTCACAGACTGTTCAAGCAAAGTGGCATTTACCATTTGGAGATTTGCAATCGGTGTTTTTACCTGATGGGAAATGTCGGAGATCAATTCCTGCAAATCAGCCCGCTCCTTTGCTACACTCTCCCGGTTCTCCCGCATAACTTCATATAGGCGGACAAGCCGGTGATTGATTTTATAAAACAGGTTTTCTTCCTCATAGACCTGCGGCGGGGCCGATGCCCCATCCAGCATATTATCCATTGTTTCGCACAGCCTGTCCGAAAATAACACCAGCTTCCGGCGCAAAAAGGCCACGAAAAGGACTACACAGATGAACACCAACAGGATAAACAGCAGGCCCAGCCATACGATTGCCGGGTTTCTGGTAAAGAGAAAAGCCGCAGTAACGGTCATAATGGAGAGCAAACCTAAAAAAGCTGCCCCCACCGCACAGGCGCGGTTGATGGAAAGTTTGTCCCCAGTCACTTTTTTATCCCCCCAATCCACATATAGCCCATACCGTAGACGGTCTTGATATATTGCAGGCCGTCTACTTCGATTTTTCCCCGGATGCGGCTGATCGCAACGGTCAATGCGTGTTCATCCACAAAGTTTTCGTCTGCGTCCCACAGCTTTTCAAGAAGTGCCTGCCGGGTCAGAACGATTTGCGGATTTCTTACCAGCACCTTTAGTAAACGGTATTCCAACGGCGTGAAGATAACCGGCTCCCCTGCGAGGGTGGCGGTCAATTCCGAGAAATTGACGGATAGTGTGCCGTCTGTGTAGCAATCGC
>OFFW01001356.1_pt1 | contig 14844 bp, 13 predicted proteins | sample 1521501 | NCBI WGS metagenome assembly OFFW01 (sample SAMEA3504107, study PRJEB24116) | mouse gut metagenome | biome: mouse gut; feature: mouse-associated habitat; material: faeces | place: Denmark | collected 2011
CCAAGGACCACTGCCCACTTACACACCTTCTAAACAGACTCTGCATTCTTCACCATCTACACTAGGTATTTCCATTTGCAAAGAACTCTTCAAATGTCATCACTGGCACAAGGGACCCTAGAGTCTTTTATATCATCCCAAAAGGAAGGGACAAAATACAAATAAGAAAAAGACATTCTGAGACAGTCTATATACCACAGGGGACTGTAGAACCATCAAGACGTAAAACAGGGCCTTTAGGATCTACTCAAGGTGCTCATAGGATGGCTCAAATATTTCCATCTAATAAAGGGGCTGAGAAACATTCTTTATCTCTTAGAAGGACTATGGGACTACCCAAATCTGAAACTAGGACTCTAAAATTTCACCATCTGAACCAGGACCTGTGAAAAATTTCAGTTCTTTTCAGAAGCCTTATACATTTTCTCTATCTATGCAAGATACCCGATGACATCCACCATCTGAAACAGAGGCTATGATATCTTCTCCCTCTACCCAGGGAACTAAGGAAACATTGTTATCTTCCAAAGGGAATGTGAAACCTTCATCATCTGCACCACCATCATCTCCTCACACTACAACAGGAAATCTAACAATTGTCAGTTGTAAACAAAGACCTCTAGAACAATCTGTACTGTCCAGGGGACTTAGGGTTTTTTAGTTATACCACAGGGAAATTAGAGCGTTCAGCATCTTTCCAGAAGAAGCTAGGGCACTCATCATACATAGTAGAATATCTGTATACCTTGCCATGTTTCCAAGGAACTACAGATCCTTTGCCTCCTACAGGGGTTATGCTAACTCCCAAATTTGAAAATAGGAAGTCAGAAAAATTTCCATCTGAAAAAAGATCTTCTTCATCCACCAGGACATAAAAACAAACAAACAAACACAAGCACACACACACACACACACACACACACACACACACACACAAACCCCAAAAACCAAAAAATCTCAACAACATTGTCATATTCCCAAGTGAAAGTGAAATCCTCAACTTCTCTATGATGTTCTCAGAAACTTCCACAAACTAGCAAACTATATCAGGCAATTCAATAACTGTGAGATGTAAGAAAACAACTCTAGAACACTTGATACCTGTCCAAGAAACTATGGGTGCTTTGCCATCTTTCCCAGGGTTTTTTAGAACATTCGGCATCTTTCCAAAAGAAGCTAGGGAACTCAACACACATGGTAGAATCTCAGGAAAACTCACCATCTGTTCAAGGGACTACAGGCCTTTTGCCACATCCTTCAAGTCATACAGGACATTCACAATATGACCAATGATCTCAGGAGTCTTATTTTGTAGTCCCAAGGATCTAGCACATTTGCTATCTACCAAACTTAGCATATATGTTGAGGCTTCTATAGGCCTTTCACCATATACTCAACAGTCTTTTGATCAGTCATCATCGTCCCAAGAGATTCTGGGAATATCAGATTCTGCCCAGTGTACTCATAAACATTTGTCTTCATTCTCAGGTTCTTGGGGAATGTCTTCATGTATGCTAAGGGCAACAGAAACATTGCAACATGTCCCAAAGCCCCATGGCCATTTCTCACCAACACAAGCAAGTCGAGCCCCTCCATATCTTTGCGGACACTTGTCACAACTTCCCTATATCCATAAGCAACTCTTGAGCTGAATGTATCTGCACAAATTTCTTCATTACACTCATCATCTACTCAGGTGTCTGGACAATCTTACCTGAATTCAGAATCCATGTAGGGACATCCCATAGCTGCCCAGGGAGTTGAAGAAATTTTCCCATGTAGCCCGGAGACTCTAGGTTACAAAGAAAGTGACAAGCAGGAACAAGGACATTTCCAGTCTGTTCAAGTACTTCTGGGAATTTTTGACCTGCAGAAGGAAGGTTAGGATCTTTTTCATCTGCACAAAGGGTTCTGGGAACTTCTCTATCTGCCTAAGGGTCTCTGTACACACCCAAACAAGAACCTTTAGGTACTCTGTCTTCTCTACCAAATTCGTTCAAACATCCATCTAATTACTAGAGGGCTCTCACATTTTCTCCATCTGCTCAACTTACAATGCTCATCATGTTAGCCACAGACTAATGAATATGTTCTCTCTAGCCAGGAAAATCAGGAGAAGTTTTTGTATTTCCCAAGTTATCCAGAACACTACCTATCTGCACCAGGTGGTCAGGGATATCCACTATCTATCACTGTAAATGTAGAACATTTGCTAACTTCTTAAGGGTAAAAGAAAAATTGCACAGTTGCAATTGGAAATTTGCATGTGCAAAGTTCTGTGTCATCCATCCAAAGGTATCCAGAACCTTCGACTGATTCAACAGGTATATTGGGATTGGGACAATGTAAACACAAAGAGACTACCATGGGCCCTTTGCCTAGAGTGAAAGAGGATGTCAGATCTTCTAAATCTGTTTTGCTTACTCTAGGAAGTTTGCCATCATCACCTCAAGAACCTGGCAGACATTCATTTTTTTACTCAAGGAGGTGTAGAAATATTCCCATCTGGTCCAGGGAATCAAGTATATTCGCAATCAATCCAGGGGGCCTGACACATTCCATCTTAGCCCAGGCAATGACACATCACTCAGGACCTGCTGAAGGGGCTCTACTGCATTCAGCTTTTTCTCCAGCAGAATCAGAAGCAAATGAATATTCTCCATCTTTCTGAGGGACTTCAGACAGCTCCAGATGTGCTGGACTGCATCTGAATCTTACTATATCACTACATGTGCCACCATCATCTTTGAGATCTGAGCAAGGAACTGTGGGATTCTTGTCTATCGCAAGAAAGAAGTCTGAAAGTGACTAAAACTAAAGACATGATTCTAGGGTCTTCCTTGTATTCTCAGGGCACTGAGGGGGCATTGTTTATCTGCACAAGCCACAGTAGGAAAGTACATATCTGTAAAGCAGACTGTGGGAACTTTGCCTCCCACCCCAAGACGATTGGGGTCTATGCAAAATACTCAAGTGCTACCAGAATCTATGTCAATTGATCAAAGGCCTCTGGAAATTTCTTCATCTTCACAAGGAACTGTAGGTTCTTCATCTTCCCAAGAGGTTTTTGGACATTTCTGTTCTGCCTAAGGGTCTCCTTAACTGCCCACATCTAAACAGTGGACTGCACAAAATGTTTCATAAGCTCAAGATAGTTTGAATGCTCCAACTTCTTTGCAGACAGTTATGAATTTTCGCCAACTGTCCAAAATTTTGCACAAAAATCCCCAGCTTTCCCAAGGGAAACTGGACATTTCCTACCTTTCCAGAAATCTCAAGAATACTTTTGTCCTTAACCATCAGATGTAGGACATTGCCCACCTCTACTGGGTTCTCAGGAGCATCTTGTACCTCCTACAGTGGTTCTAGAAGCTTTTCCATCTTTTCAAAAGCCCCCAAAAATTTCCAGGGCAAAAGAGGGAACTTTATGCATATAAAGTTATTTTTTCTTCAACCAAAGAAATCTAGAAAATTCAACAGGTTTCACAGGGATATTGTCACAATATAAAGAATCACAGAGTATTTTAGGACATTTTCAAAGAGTGAGAGAAGATGTAACATCTTCTCAGACTACTTCATCAGCTCTAGGAACTTTGCCACCATGACCTCCAAAACTTGGTAGACAATAACATTGTACCAAGGAGATGCAGAGACCTTCCCATTTGGCCAAGGGAATCCAGTACCTTTGTAATCTGCCCAGGGACCTCTGAAACTTTCTATCTCAGCATAGGCAATGATGAATACATCACAATGTTCTGAATGTTCTCATAATCCTCTGGGTCTTTTTTCCACTTAACAAGTGACTCCAGCATCTTCTGATTATTCTCATGAAAGTTTGAGTCCCTTTCTCTCTGCAAAGAGGACCTTATATCTGTCCACATGTCCACAAAGGTATATACAACAATCTACAACTTCCCAAAAGCTCTCAAATCCTTCTTTACATAAACAATGTATAGGAACTCAGTCCACATCTACACACTACACAGTAGCAGACTCACCATATTCCTCAGTGTGTCAGTGATATACCCACCCTACTCAAAATATTGCAAGGATTTTGAGATCTGACCAAGAATCTCTGAGTATTTTGGCAACTGCACAAGGCTCTGTAGAACCTTTGCCATCTTCCTAGGGGACTCTAGAATATTCCTCATTTGCATCAGGTGCACAAAAAAAATTCAACAGCTATCTCAGGATATGTGATATCCAATGACTCACTTCTGGCACTTGCAATTTTTGCCCAACTTATTTCATTACTTTCTTCCCTAATCCTTTTGATTCCTTTCCTTACACAGAAGAACCTTTAGATCTCTCTAAACCTACAGAGGGGCCTTTGACTTCATACCAGGGACCAAATGAGTATTTGAATACTCCACAAAGGGTACAAAAAACAGATCCAACTGCTTCAGATATGTCAGGTTCTTCCAAAGGATCCATGGCAATTTCTTTATCTGGACAGGGAACCCTAGGATCTCTATGATCTACCCTAGAGCTTTTGACAATGTCCCTATCTGTTCACGTGAATCCAGGACCTTTGTTATCTGTTCAAAAAGCTGGAGGCCCTTGCCTGTCCTTTAGAGGAGAATATGAAAGGTTGCACCTGTACAAAACACAAGCCAGGAATAGCAAATATTACACCAGGAGCTTTGGAATTTTCAGCATCTACCATAGTGCATCTAGGATCACCTTTATCTGTCCAATTATATTTGAGAGTGTCACAACCTTTCGTATTGAGTCAGAGACCTTCCCTGTCTTGTCATGGTGTAGTAGGAACATCAACATCTGCCCAACGGCCTTCAGAAACTTCCTTGTTATCCCAAGAGTCTCCAGGACCTTGTTAGAAAAATGCGGCTTTAGGATATTCACCATCTGATCCTAAGATCTTGGACTTTCTAATTCTGCGAAGGAAAAACTAGAAACAATGCCAAGTATGCAAAACCGTGAGGAAATACCATCTGTCACCCAAGAGATCATAGAATCTTTGTCAGCCACATAAAATTCTCCCAGATTACCAGTTTCTTCAACACTTAGTCCAGAGTTGGAAGAATCTCTGCCATGTAACCAATCTGTTTCTAAGAGTTCAGAATCTGTGGCAGGGTCTCTAGAATCTTTGCTATCTGTTCCAGGGTCTCTGTGTCTTATGAAACACAATGTAGATGGGCTGAGCCCTTTAGTATCTGATCAAGGGATCCTTGGAACACCAACATTAGCCCAGGAATATCTAGAACTTTCTCAACTAGCTAAGGGGATTCTAGAACCTATGCCATCTAGAAAAGACACTGTGGGTACTTCCTTTTCAACAGAATTTCCCAGACTGTCACTTTGTACAGACAGGGACTTAATTCCAACCCCTTCTCATGAAGATGGCCAGATAGTTACTCTTATCAGAGGAAGAGCCCGAGTACTTCCAATTCTAACCAAAGGACATTGAAACATGTCTCATTTTCAGAAGGAGATATCAGATACTGCCTCTCAGAACTTGATGTTTTAAAATGCATCTCTTCTGCCAAAGGTAGCCTCACATCTTCCAAGTATGCTGAAAGGAATCCAGTCCTACCTCTACTCCTCCAAGAAGCATCTCCCCCTTTTAATCTTCACAATTGAGTTTCACATCTAGCATTCCTTATAAGAAAGATCTCAGTTATTCTCCTCATCCAAGGGGTTGTCCCAAAAATTCTATACTGCAAAAAATAAGACTAATGTTTTCCTCTGTAGATCAAGCAGGCCTGAAACCTGTCCTCTAAAAAGATGCTAGGTGGAAACACTGCCACTATTCCAAAATGCTGGTAAGATCTTGCACATCTAAGAAAAAAAGTTGCAAATCTTAAAACTGTGACTACCATAACCCTCACTACTTCTGATACTGCTAAAGGAGCCTTTGGATGCTCACCATCTCATGAGGAGGGCCTCAGAAGTCCTCCACCATACCAAGGTGAATACAGACCATCCAAATCTATTTTATCTTATCAGAAAAGGACCGTTCTGAACAATGGGACAGTCAAGCTTCCCATTCAGAACATGAGAGTGGCAAACCATGATCCATGCCTAGAGAAAAGTGCACATAAACCACTCTATTCCTCATGAAGAGAGCCTCAGACATTTCATGTCTCCTCATGAGATTCTCTGAAATGCTACTTTTAATAGGAGGAGAGAGAGTAGTGCCTCTAATACCCAAATAGCCCTGTAAACTTCTCCTGCAGAACAAGAAGGCATTGAGTTATCTCCAGATGGAGAAAGTCCCCATAGAGGTGTCAAATTCTTGTCATCACCCCAAGAGGATATCAACCACCCTGTTTTTACTAAGTAGTGCTCAAAACATGTTTCTACTGCCAAAGAGAGAGAAACACATAACTTCCATTAATACAAAAATGGGAGCCCACAGCATTGGCTATTTTCCTAGTGGGATTCATACATCCATGAATTCCAAATGGAGGTGCCACTTCATTCCCTGTTATGCAAAGTAATTACACGTAACATCTCAAACACAGGACATGATACTTGCTCTCTCTTGCCCAGGGAGAAAACAATCATTACAATGTGAATTTGGGTGTCCCTTTGTGACCCTTCTGTCCTAGGAGGCCACAAATATATACATCATATCAAAATCAATTTCAAAAGGATCACGGAGCAAAAGGGGAGCTGTAGTTCTTTCTTCTCCCCTAAAAGGGAAAGTCAGACCATATCAGTCTGAGCATTGTGAACTCAGACTTTTCAGTTCTCACCAAAGGGACATTGGCTATGTGTCCTCTTTCAGTAAGGCTCAGAATGCTTTAGCCTGAAAGAGGCAGGCTCTCAAATGCCCAATCTAAAAAAAATGTGCTTCACAGATGCTTTCTATGAAAAAAGAGATATCATAAATGCTCTAGGAAGCTTATGACTTAATCCTCACTCCCGAATTACTCCTTTGACCCAAGGACACACCAGAACTTTACAGCTTGCCAAATGGATCCTGTAAGGCAGTCCTTCTCAAGAGGGTGGCCAGTGCCCTTCTCTCTTTTACCCTGGCATTTTCAGTTCTTTTTTTGACCCACAGGGTGCCCTGTTTTTCCCTTTCTTTGCCCCTTATGAGCAACATGAGTTTAGAACTTTTACTTCTCATCAACCATCTCTACATCTTACAATTTCTACTCCTAGCTGCTTCAGATGCACATTGAAACATCACATATGTCCCTTGGACTAAAAGTACAAACAAACCTCCCTTCTGATTAAGAGTATCTAACAATTTGTAGCCATAAGCTATATAATTTCCAGCTCATGTAGAATAGTATGTAGAATAGTATGTGCTTCTTCTGATCATTGAGGACCTAGACTAACTAGATCTGATGTAATCCATGACAAATCGATTTCCTTGATATACGGTGCATTGAGTGCTCCTTTTTCTGATCCTCTGACCTCATTACCTCAGTCCAAGGATCTGGACCCATTTGCTTCAATGGCTGGAGTCTAAGAGTAGCCAGCAATTTCATAAACCCAGGACATATACTTATATGTTGTCCAGTAGAAACAAGTAAGCCTTGCCATGTTCAGAAGTAGGCAGCTGATTTACCAGGAGAAATAGCTGGGAAGTTCCTCCTAGCATACTGACGATTGATTATGCTGTTGCATGGCCTGCATGATATTCATATTCTGGGTTCCCAGGAAGCCTCGATAATGAAATATTCAGGCTTTCTTTCCTCCCAAAATTGACCTTTTATCTTGAAAAGATACAAGAGTGTTTGATATTTCTGCTTTCCCAAATGTGGTATGAGACTTTCTACCTCTAATGGATGCTATTTTTAATAGGTTATTTGTGGATAAATCAACATTTTCCTCCTTTCAAAGGGTCCTCCAAATTGTGTTTCTTTGAGAGAACCCTAAGATGTATTCCCCTATGCTTGAAGTGGGGTGTAATGCACTCTCCATGACTCAAGGATATGTGAGGTGCAATTGCTCTAAACCAGTAATCCAAATACAGATATTTTTCTCTATTAATTTTTAGACTTACAGCTTAAGAACCACAGATCATCCAAAATACTGTATACCAAAGGGTCTTCTGATCTGCCCATGCTGAAATAGGTATTCTCAGATTTTACCCAATTCCCTAAGTGACCTTAAACTAAGCTGTCTAGAACCAATGTGCTGGAGCTGCAAAAATGGCTCAGCAGTTAAGAGCACAGAATGCTTTTCCATAGGTCCTGAGTTGAAAACCCAGAAAACACATGGTGGCTCACAACAATCTAAAATGGGACCTGATGCCACCTTATGGTGTGTTTGAAGGCAGTGACAGTACAAACATATACATGAAATTGAATATATGTGCCTCACAACTTCCTTCAATAACCTAACAGTGGTTCAGACATACCCATTCTACATCAAATATGTTAGAAACTCACCAGTGTTGAAGGCTGCATTGACTCATGAGAACCAAAATTTTCAGACATTCTTTAATTGCCCTCAGAATTATCACTTCAGAACAAAGGTGTCATATAGGTCCTCAATGAATGAAGATATCCGGAGACATATGACATGAGAAGCAAGACTTCAGACTTCAACAACATCTTAATTTGGCCACAAATATGGCTCTTTAATATCACCATGCAATAGCATTGATGAATTCACAATGGGGCTTCAGATGTACCCCACCAGAACCGGGATAATTTATATTTCAAGCATAAATAGCAACTCCGTCAAGTCACACAACCTTAGAAGTAAAGTATCCCATGATTTCAAGGGGGCTGACCCCCAGTTGGATTATCTTTTGAAGAAGGCCTTAGCCTTACTTCCTCTAAACATAGTAGTCCCTGACATTAAGGATATGACAAAGGGGTCTGCTGACCTTGAATAAAAACACTTTGTTCTTTCTCTGTCTGCACTGGAGGGGTCTGAGGCATGTCCCTCTGATGAAGAAAGTATAGAACTGACATTTGAGAGTAAGGAGTGTGTCTCATACATTCAAGTACAGATCTGGTGTGCTTAAAACTAAACCGTTGGTACCAAGAATTCACAGGAGTTTCACTCTTTGTTCATGGCTTACTCAGGTCTACCATTCAACTAATATAGACCAGAGATTCTCTCTCAGAAATTATTGTTTAGGGGATACACCTTTCAATACCAATAAACTCAGAGAAGTCTGGTTTCAAGTCCCATGGCCAATGAATAAAAACTTCAGCCTAGATCCAAGGTCATCTCTCTTTAAGTTGCTCATCATAAAGGTAATTGTCCTCAACACCCATACTTGTGTGGCCTATTGTAAGTATAAATAGGGAACAGATCCAGGGACTTTGAGCAGTCTTGTCAGAACAAACCTCAGAGTGCTGTCAACTGTGCAGTAGAGTCCTCAGGGATAAGAATTTTCTAGAGTTCTCTGAAGATGTGGAGTTAAGGAGTGCCTGGTCCAACCTCCTCTACAGAAGGTAAACAGTTATACTCCCCTACTGTCCAACAGGATCAAGGGACTTACTTGGTTCCACAGTTATGGTGTTTCCCTTCCTGTGATGATTGAGGTCTTAAAAATCACCCCTTTGAGTCAATGGGCTCTCATAAAAAATAATTTCTGTTCGGGAACCCATGGGATATTTTACCTCTGACAAGGAGCATTTTTCTCCCTCTGGTCACATTTCAGATAAATCAAGTCGAGGAGGCCAATCCTGGGACCTTATGCCACTTCCTTGACTTCAGTCACATGACATGGTGTGAAATCATCATTCTAACACAGTTCTGGTGGTTGAACATAATTCTTAGGAGGCAATCATGCTGAAGACAGTAGCTCAAGCTTTTCATGAATCATGGTATCAATATTTGGTGTCTTGCTAATTCTGCTAAAGATATGGATACTCCAGAATGTGAAGAACCATTAGGTGTGGCAAAGGAGGACCTTATGAGTTAAGGTAAGCAATTTTTTGTACAAACTATTATGGAGATTTTCATACTCTGATCATCTCTCTTGTTACAAGGACAACACCACCTCCTTTCTCCCCAAGTAATACTTACTCCATCTGTCTTAGATTAAGGAGTCATCAGATCTTACCCTGAAGCAAAGCGAGTCTCTGATTATACCAGTTTGTCCAAAGGAGTTTTGGACATACTTTTAGGTCGAGGAATCCCACACAACTTACTGATATTATGAACTGAACCTTAAATATATATACTAATGTTTCCCAGATTTTCCCTTCAGTTCAAGGTAAACTCTAGGTTCAAAAACTTTTCAATGAAGAATCTTTGACGTAAATACTCTGACAAGGAACAAATTTACATTTTATCTTTGAATTGGGGAAATATAGACACACCCTTCAGTTTAAAAAGGTCTTAATACAAATTTTGTTGCTTAGGGAGCCTACTGAAAAGCCACTAACATGAAAACTAAAGTTGATGTTTATTTTCGCTTGTGGAAAATTTAAATCAACATCTCTTGACCATGCATATCTCAGAAAATTTACTTGTCTTAATAGAATCCTCAGGACTATTAGTCTAGGAGTTCCTAAAATTTCCAATGTTTCCTGGGTGGCCAGGCATGCTCAAATAAAGAAGGGATGTCAAGCAACTCTGAAATGATGTCCTGAGACATGACAGTAAATATATAAGCCCTAACCTAACTTCTATTTTTAAGCCTGTCACTTGAAATAGAGCAGTGCCCTCTTTGTTGGCTATGCCTGGCATGCTGCTTTACAGAGAACATAGAGCAAGAGGTTACCAAACAATTCGTAAGAAAAATGCTCTGATTGTTGGCAAACACACCTTAATTTCTCAGAACACATGTGTATTCTGAATTGTGAGTTCATTTGCACTTGATAAGCTGTTTTCGACATCTTCTTCAAATTCCAAAGATAAACATTTGCCTGAGGGATTCTGTGATCTTTCTTATCTTATTTATCCTCCCAACATATTCTCTTTCTCAAAAATGATATTCCTATATATGGTCAAAGTAGTTTTATCCCTAACTTATCAGGAAAATTTCCAAAAGTGACTCCTTCTGTAAACAGGTACCCTAGTTCACTCTGGTGTGAAGTCCCATAGTGATATTTCAAACTGGATCAAAGTACCTGTGCCATCTGTTTCCACACAAGTCAATAGAAATGAAATAACTTCATTAATTCTGCTTAGACCTGGATAATGAATAAAGTCAAAGAAGTATCCTAGCCAGCAACAGTCCTCAAAAGCCTTTGGAAGAAGGAATATGTTGCTTCCTTGTATCTCCTCAATGAACACAAACTATGAAAATTAAAAAAATAAAAAAACTCTGAATAAGAATTGAAAATTGATAATCATTGCTGGAAACATACTCCACTGTATAAGGTACCAGAGACCTTTACCTTGGACAGAAGTTTATATGGCAACGTCACAGTCTGCCTCAAGAAGTTTCTGTCCTCCTCTTGCAGTAGGGATTCAGAGATTTCCTTTCCTACATGGGGCTCATATTTTCCAATGTTAACTTACTTTTTCTCACTAAACTGAATATAATGTCACAACTCTCCTAGGACTAACAAGGCCCTAGAACCTATTAGCAAAGTGTGGCCCAAAACATGTATTATTATACCTTACATTGAATATTCCTATTCCAACCATGTAGTTTTGAGCCTTTATTTCCTTAAAAGGCTTTTAGACCATGGGAGACTTATACCACTTATTCTACATAAAAGGGCATCTAACAATCCCTGTCTTCCCAGTAGGAGTATGGGTCTATTGTCTACTTCCATTTACCAAGTGGATTTTAAACATTCAGTTTCAGCAAAAGGGGCCTTTGGAAATCAAAATCTATTGAAAGGACTCTCAGAAGTAGCTTCTGTGTAGAAGGGGAGTTTCAGACCTCCACCCTCTGTACTAGGACACTTCAGATCCACCTCTGCAATTAAAGAACCAGCATAGATTCTCTACTGGATTTGCCTCACAAATACCCCGATCAACTAAGTTTTCTTTAAACATATCCCATTTGTCCAAGATATCCACACAACACATATGTGAACAATGTCACCTCACATTTCTCCCCTTTTAGATGATAGGGCAGAAAATAGAAAACTGAAATTGTCTCCCATATCCTGTGCCTCAAAATTGGTCATCACAATGCCCCATTCGTATCTTTTATTCACAGATGTGTGCAGCTGAAAACAGCCTTGCGGAAACATCAATTCATGCATAACTATTTATCATGTTGGGAGATTGTTGTGACCATTGCCTGGACACTCAAAGTTGTTACACAGGGTATGTATATGGGGAAAATTCTTGGAAGCTAGTGAGGAAGAGTCTGAATCGTCTTACAGTTCTCAGTGGAGCCTAGGAAATTCCCATGATGACCATAGCTGAACTGGACATTTCTAACCTGGAAAATAAGACTTGGGACCTCTACTTTAGGATCCAAGATTTTCACGATTTCCCCTCTGTTGACTGTGGTCTTAGAATGTCTCATTCTGAGAAGAGGTTCTCAGAAGTCTTCTATTCCCAAGATGCCTCTCGCACTCCTTGCTTTTTGAAGTGGCCAAGAAAATTATCCTGTGTGAGGCTCAGTGAGCTTCAGTCTTTTCCTTTCCCCAAATATGGCCTTAGATCTTGGTGATATCTACAAGGGAGAACATTAACTACTGTATTTGACCAAAGGAAGGTGACAATTTTCTTTATACTAAAAGTGAAATTAGATATGCTCTGTTGAATCCTCAAGCATTCTCTTATGACTTTGAAGTATATCAAATGTATAATCTCTAAATAAGAAAGATTCAAGCTTTTCACCTTTTATAAGGATGGGTATGTGTGTTGGAGGCCTCATATCAGCAGGTGCATTCTGTCTCTTTGTTGGGCCACAATTTCAGACATCTTGGGGGAACACTTCAATTGAGACAGGTATCCTACCACAGGGATGCCCTCTTCTTTAATATCTTTGACCTCATTAATTCAACAACAGGGGTCAGATGCTTCAATCCATTGATTGGGTGAAAATATCTGCATCTGAATCATAAAGCTGCTATTTGGGTCACTAGGAATATTTCTTAAACTTGTTGCAGTGGGTATAATAGCTAATAAATAAAAAAAATCTCTAAAAATATATATTGTATATTGTAACAGAAATATAATGTTGGTTCTAAGGCCCCTGTTTGCATTCAGTTCAAGATACAGGCATTAATCTGTGTTTCTCTGTGTTTCTTATAATGATTGTGGGTAACTGAAATAAGCAAAGCTAAACCAAACCAAACCAAAAGAAACAACCGTGTCTATACATTGTCTTTTCTTCTACTGATTCACAAGTTGTTAAAGTCCATGCTCTTGGATGTAACTACAGTTTGGAATTGTCCTCCCCCTACTCTGACTCAGAATAACAGTTTGCATGAGCTCAGATACCTTACTTTGTAATCTGAGTGCATGTGTGATTTAGATATTAGTTGATTGCTAAGAGAAAGCACAAACTGTGTAGGAAAGTGAATGAATGTTGCAGATGACATGCCAATATCATCCCCTTTGTAGGAGAGAATATAAGAGAATCTTTATTCATACTAAGTGTTAGAGGAATATATATATTGAGAGAGAGAGAGAGAAAGAGAGAGAGAGATATTTCATCACATAGAATAGAATATTGTAGAGCACTGATATCAATTTTAGTACTTATATTATATATTGCTTTTGCAGAAGACCTGCTTGCAGTACACAGCCTCTGTATGTTTCTGAATTCAGATACTTGTAATATTAATGCTAGGATGACTGTACTTATGAAGAAATAATGAGCAGGTGAAACAGTGAGATGCAGATGTATGCAAACAACCAATGGACAGAATCTGCAGAACCATTGGTTTAATTTGAGAAAGACTGAAGGAGGCTGACAGGACCAGTTGTCTCAAATACTATGGACCTAGAATTCTCCCAAATGCTAGACAACCAAACAGGCAGCATATATGAACTATCAGAAGGTCTCTAAAACATACACAGAAAAAAATCTGCTTGATCTCTATTCAATCAGAAATGATGCACCAAATTCTCAACAAACTAGAGACATCAAGGTGTTTAGAGATCCGGTAGGATGGGGACTTGCCCTTGGAGACAGGGGATGGGCAGTAGATATGGGATGTGGAACAGTAGGAAGGTGGACAATGAATGAACTAATTAATAAAAAATAATAGTGCCACATAATCAGGTCCCCTATACTCTAATTCTGCAATCGGAATCCAAGAAAACTCACATGTTCCCATAATAACATACTCAAAATAATTAAATATATATAACTGAAATGGCATGATTTTCAACGTTATTTTACAAAGAAATTCACTGGAACAAAGATTTTCTTTGGTTGAACTCATTTACATGCATTTGCTCTCCTAGTGTACCGAAAATATAGGTTATTCTCCATATAAATGGCCAAAAATATACTAACATAGCTTTCATCTGGATACACTCCAATTTTATCTTTCATTAGAATGTAATCTGGATTCATTTGGACATAAATTAAATTTATATTTAAAATTCATTTAGTTGGTGTAAGGTGGAGGTAAGATAAAATATCAGGGTCATGTTGGTTTTCATTTCTCTACTGATATGATCATTGATTTCAATAAACAATACCCTGCTGGGGGCTGGGAAGATGGCTCAGTGGAGTTCATGTATTCTCAGCACCTCTGTAAAATTCCAGGCATGTCTATTCATATCTGCAACACTGTGGGGTGGAGACAGGTAGATATCCCAATAGTGTATTGGACAGTCAAACTAGTCAAAATGGTGAGAGGGTTTCACTCTAAGAGAGCAAGTGTTGAAGATATTCTACTCATTACTGAACATATGTGTATGTGTGACATCAGACTTGGGAACAGACACTGCACTCATATACAGACACTAATCACCCTACCATACCACCCATGAAACCTTGAGTTCCGCAGATCTATAACCCATGTGTCTCTA
>OFFW01001358.1_pt1 | contig 14837 bp, 17 predicted proteins | sample 1521501 | NCBI WGS metagenome assembly OFFW01 (sample SAMEA3504107, study PRJEB24116) | mouse gut metagenome | biome: mouse gut; feature: mouse-associated habitat; material: faeces | place: Denmark | collected 2011
AAGAACAGTGGGATCTTCTGGCTTCTTAGTGGTACAAACTTTCAACTCTCAAGTAAGGGAAATATGCCGCTGAAAATCTTTCTGGCCATTCAGTTTATCGCCTTGCGTGAACTGGTACAGTTTCCTTTATATCGGGAAAAGACTGATAGACATTTTGGTACATGGGGCGGGTAGCAGCATGGAATCGCCGGAATACTTGCCTGTGGCGGCAGATGCGCTGGCCTGCTTTTCCGTTGCGTTTGTGGAAACCATAGAAGGAGTCCTGCTTTTTGTTTCCATAAGGAAGATTGTAAAGAGTTACCGTTGCAGGGAAAAGGGGATGGAAAAGGAAGTGGTTTTCTATCTGCTCCCTGCTGTGGCTGGCGTGTTGGTTTCAGTGCTTGTGAGACTGCTGATGATCACAGTTACGGATGGCGTTCCGGTCCTATCAAGACAGCACCTGCCTGGTGCCCTGAAAAAAAGGCGGCAAAACAAAAACGAAACGGGCAATGCCCGCTTTAGAAACAACCGGGGAGAGGCAGTAAATACTGTGTCTCCCTTTTTTGATTTTATCTATCTTACAAACAAATCACTGGCGGCAAGCGCCCGCATCTGCCCTATTGCTTCATCATAGGGCACGGCATCTGCTGCAAAGTAGCTTGTAATATCCTGATAGTCCTCCCTGTAAAAGGAATTGTCACAAAACTCCATGATAACTGCCGACACATCAACGGCCTCCTTCGCTGACGGACATACCTGCATCCTGGAACGATGCTTCCTCACCTCTCCTATCAATATGGCAAATCCCTCATCAAATTTTATCAGTGGAGTCAGCTTGTAAATATCATACAAATGGCGGGAACAGCGCTTAGACCTTCCCTGAAGATAATAGTCACACAGGGCAAAGACTTTATCTATGTAGGTCCGCTCCAGAGACTGCAGATTCATGGAGAACCTGCCCAGAGAGAACTGTTCCGCCAAATCTGTCCTCCCTCTCCTTTCCAGATAGTCCCCGATATAATTGCGGATCTCAACCACCTGCGTAGGGAAAGAATAAGAACCCAGGGCCGTCTCCAGCTTTACATACTGTGGCAGCCTGTCATCCCAAAGCCCAAACACCGATTCATAGGAAAACAGGTAAGCATTGTAATCCCTGTCGCTCTGGATATCCTCCCAGTTTGCAACTGGCATTCCCAGTTCTTCACTGATCCCTTTCAAAACAACATTTTTTAATTTCTTCCTTCTGCTCTCACCAATATGTTCATTGAACGTAATATCAATATCTTCGGAAAAACGGTCTACCACATGGAATCCTTTCGACAGGGATGTACCCCCTTTGAACACACATTTGTCCAGCTGTTCCGAGAGCAGTTTCAAGATCAGCGTCACATAATAATCCTTTTCCACTATAGCCGGTGTCCTTCCGCTGCTGTCAGCAGCCTGTTCAACTATATCCCTAAATGTCTCCCTATCCCTGTGCAGATACATGTCCATACCCCCTGTCCGTTTCAACGGACACTAATTCAATATCTGGGAGTGCATTTCTTCTGAAATCAACCCCCGTCTCATAAATCGCCTTGTATATCTTCAACGGATAATTGGCAAGGAACCTGTCCACTACTGCTTTTGTAAGGGCATGCTCCCTGGCGTAGCCGGTAAGAATCCGCCCGCAGACCTCTGGCTCCTCCTCCGCGCATTTCTCCAGATCCTTCAGGCAGTCCAGGAACTGCAGGACGGCCACGTTTTCATCCGTGACCTCCACCACAGGACGCCGCAGGATATATTTCCGGCTCTTTATCGTCAGCTCCCGGACCTGCGCCGGTGCATAATTGCTGGTGATCTCCTCCTTGAGCGGCACCTGCGTGGACAGTCCCATACGGTTTGCAAGGGTATATCCTGAATAATACCCTACCCTTTTCCCCCTGCGCCTGACATATTTATGGAGTACAACCGTATCCGCTGTCAAAGCCATCTTTTCTCCGAAAATATCTTTTCTGGGAAAGTAATATATCCCTGCTTCAAACCTGCACAGGATGCCGTCATCGGTAAGCCGCTTCAAGTGATACCGGAGGTTTTCTTCCGACAAACCGGGAATGGAAATATCCCCCGCAAAGATCGGTTCACCCTGTTCATAGTTTTCTGTCAGATATTTATATAGCACGGAACCGCCATCCTTTCGTTTTGTAAATTTATCTCTTACTTATTGTTAGTATATCCAAAAAAAGAATCTCTGTCAATGAAAAGAACTGGCAAATTTTAGCATCCTCAGTAGGTACTCTACACATAATTTTACTATAATATATCCTAAACAGGAAAGATGATTAAAATGCCGCAGAACAAATTATCTGCAGCTTTGCAGAATACCAGTGATTATAAACTGGAAAACGCAATACAGATGCTGCAATCTTAGAAGCATAAACCGAATATGCCATGAACAGAGAACTTCATAATGCCAGAAGCGCATTTGCTTTCCTAAAGAGGAAATATTTCAGCTATATATACAATATATAGTATTTTCTATTTGACACAACCCATATATTGTGCTATCATAAATTTGTTATTGAATTTTGTGCAGTTCCAGAACGAGAAGCACACGCTGTTTAAGTTTGTACGGAGTCAGAAAGTATAAAGTGCAGGACACTTTACGCCTTCTGGCTTTTTTATGTCTGTAAAGCACCACTTTACAGGCTGTCATACAGCATATCTGTACGCAGGCAGGAATGACTACGGCAAAAACAGGCCGTTATCATCTCCTGCCTTTTTTCGTTCAGGGAAGGAGGCCGGAAACAGGAATTGACAGGTCCAATGGCAAAAATAAAAAGAAAAGAGGTAAAAACGAATGTCACAAACAACGGAACGTATCCATGAGCTGGTGGAAAAATTAAACCGCTACCGCCACGAATACTACAATGAAGATGCCCCCAGCGTATCCGATGCAGTCTATGACCATCTCTATGATGAGCTGGCGCGTGCTGAGAAAGAAACAGGGATCATCCTGAGCAACTCACCCACCCAGACGGTGGGCTATAAGGCTGTCAGCAGCCTGGAAAAGGTACGGCACCGCATCCCGCTGCTCTCCCTGGACAAAACCAAACTGGTAAGTGATCTGGTTTCTTTTGTCAAAGACCATGCCGCACTGCTCATGCTGAAGCTGGACGGCCTGACCGTCAAGCTCGTATACGAAGACGGGAAACTTTTGCAAGGCTCCACCAGGGGCGACGGCGATGAAGGGGAACTCATTACCCACAATATCAGTGCTTTCCGGAATGTGCCGCTGTCCATCCCTTATAAGGGGCACCTTGAATTATCAGGCGAGGGCTTCATCCATAAGAGCGACTTTGAACGCTTAAAGGATACGCTCACCGGCAGCGACGGGAAACCCTACCGCAACGCGAGGAACCTTGCCTCCGGCTCTATCCGATGCCTGGATGCAAACACCTGTAAAGAACGGGAGGTCAGCTTTTTTGCCTTTAATATCCTTGAGGGCATGGACAACTTTCCTGACATACAGGACAGCCGCAGCAGTCTGCTGTTGTCAATGATTGATTATGGCTTCGGGATCTGCCCCTTTGTGCCGGTTCCGGCAGGCGCCTCTGCAGAAGAAATTGAAAAGCAGATCCAGAACCTGCAGGAACTTGCAGAGACCAAAGCCTGCCGTGCAGGCTTTGACATCCCCATCGACGGGATGGTGATGCGGTATGACAGCCTTTCCTATTCCGAAAGCCTCGGCAGGACAGGGCACCATTATAATGACGGCATTGCCTTCAAATTTGAGGATGACACCTATGAAACGGTCTTCCAGTCTATTGAGTGGCAGACAGGACGCAGCGGCGAGATCGCGCCTGTCGCACTGTTTGACACGGTGGAGATCGACGGCTGTGAGGTATCCAGGGCGAGCCTCCATAACCTGACTTTCATCAAGAACCTTGAACTGCACCCCGGATGCCGCATCCTGGTATCCAAACGCAACATGATCATCCCCCATGTGGAGGAGAACCTGGACCGTGGACAGTATCAGGACATGGTGCCGCAGACCTGCCCCTGCTGCGGGCAGCCTACGCGTATCTATTCCAGAACCGGCGACAAAGGACGTATCGTGGAAACGCTCCACTGCGACAATCCTGAATGCGGCAGCCGCGTCCTCCAGCGCTTCGTCCACTTTGCGGAAAAGAAGGCCATGAACATCAGAGGGCTTTCCGAAGCAACGCTGGACCAGCTCATACAGCTTGGCGCCCTGAAAAGCTATCAGGACCTGTACCACCTTGACCGTTACCGTGAGGAGATCATCGCGCTGGAAGGCTTCGGGGAAAAATCCTATGAGAACCTGATCGCTTCCATCAATGAGAGCCGCTGCACAACCTTTGTGCGCTTCGTGGTGGCAATGGACATCCCCCTGATCGGCAGGACTGCCAGCAGGATACTGGACAGGCATTTCCACGGCAGCCTGCGGGAACTGCAGCTGGCCGCACTGGACCGCTTTGACTTTACCTGTCTTGACGGGATCGGTGATATCATGAGCAGCAGCCTCCATAAGTGGTTCCGCAGATCAGACCACCTTTTGTTATGGTGCAGCTTACAAAAAGAATTAAACTTTGAAAATGGTTTGGATGCACAGGCATCCGGAGAGGAGAACACTATGAACGGAACAAATAACAAATTTGCAGGATGCACTATCGTAGCCACAGGGAAACTGAAGAATTTCACCCGTGACGGCATCAATGCCAGGATCATCAGCCTCGGTGCCATGCCCGGCAGCTCCGTCACCAAAAAGACGGATTACCTGATCTGCGGTGAAAAGGCAGGAAGCAAGCTGGCAAAGGCGCAGCAGCTCGGTGTAAAGATCCTGACAGAACAGGAATTTTTAGAGATGTTGCCTGCATAAAAAGGAGGTTCTGTATGGAAACAAAAGTAGACTGGATCATACACTACGTTTTTGACGATCCCGGGCCATATCCATACCTCTGCAATGCGCACACGCATGGAATGGAGAAATACCACCACCCGGACTTCCAGATGGTCCTGAACCTTTCCCGGAAACATATCTGCTATCTTCTGAACACACTGGGCAGACGGGTGCAGAACGGGGAGAACTTCCATGACGGGGATATGGTATCCGGCCTGTATGAGGACTGCAGCATACGTCTGAAGAAAGTCCGTGAGACAGGACGCGACGTGCTACGGCTTATCATCCCGGATAAGCATAACCGTTTCCCGGAGGATGAAAACTGCATGGAACCATACAGGCATCAGGAAGTGGAAATGTTTGAGGGATGAACCCGCAAAGGATACCGGCATATCCCATGCCGTGAAAAAAGCTGTACGGAAGCGGCAGCTTTTCAAAGGAGGAAATAGCAAATGAACATTTCAGGTGTTCCGCTGCTGGTGGAATTAACAAACCTTCCTGCCGGCAGCCAATCTACAGAAACAGATCAGGAAGAGATTTCCATTCACAAAGATGTAGTTTCGGCTGTTATCTGGCAGCGCTGGATTGCCTGCTATATGCTGTATGACTGGAACCTGCTCAATGCTGAGTCCGCTTATGAAGACGATATGTGCATCTGGGTTTTGGAAGTATGCAGGCGGCTGGAAGGCACAACCATAAATGCCAGGTCTTTGGAAAGCACTCTGACTGATACGTTCAACCACGTCCTGCTTGAGGATGTGGAAGGCTTTATCCAGCAACATATGAGCGAATGGAAATGTGACCGGGCAACGGTTGAACTCTGGATCGCATGGGCAATATCGGAACTTTTTCCCGTAAAACCACTGCCAGGGAGGCAGTGACCCGGTGCGCCCGGCTGCTCTTTTCACATATGCCAGAAATACGGTTACTTCAGCGAAGAATCTTACATGATTCCGGAAATGCAGGCAGTGCTGCCTGTGTGTGGACGCGGAACACAAAAGGAGGATATGGCAAATGAACATTTCAGGCATTCCGCTGCTGGCAGAATTAACAGATCTTCCTGCCGGCAGCACACTGACAGAAACAGATCAGGAAAGCATCACCATCCATGAAGATGATTTCTCTTCCATTCTCCGGCAGCGCTGGACTGCCTGCTATATGCTGTATGACCGGAACCTGCGCCATGCAGATGATGCTTATCTCAGCAATAAGTACACATGGATGCAGGAAGTATGCAGACGGCTGGAAGGCACAACCATAGATGCCGGGTCTTTGGAAAGCACACTGACTGATACGTTCAACCACGTCCTGCTTGAGGACGTAGAGGATTTTATCCAGACACATATGAAGGTATGGGAATGCGACCGTCTAACGGTTGAATTCAAAGTTGTGAAAGCGGCAGCTGAAATCTTTTCTGGACAAAAATCATAAGAAAGGAGGCGGGAACCTGGTGAACCGGGTTCCCCTTTTCACATATGCCAAAAGTAAAGTTACTCGACGAATGCTGCCACAAATGCGGCAGCCGGATGAACAGCTGGGACAGGCGGCTCACAAACACCTTCAAAGTAGTGGACACCTGTGAGCGCTGTTTCTGCAGCATATATGACATGGACAAGGATGCCTTCCGTAAGCAGATGGAAGATTTCTTTGATATTCGCCCCTGCCAGGGGCTGTAAGGAGGCGGACATGGATCTGGAATACAACAAACTGACCACCGGACTTCTGGCCCAGGGCTTTACTGCGGACAATCATCCGGACTATGTAAAGCTGCCCGGCTGCATACCCGACAAAAACAACCCGCTGAGAAACTATGACGGCGGCTTTGTATACCAGGGCAGTTACACCGACGACCTCATCTATAAAACCGGCTGCGGGAAGTTCGTAAAAGGAAAGAATGTCCTGCATGATATGGGCTACATGGGGATCGACTGGTGCCATGAGAATGATAACCCGGTAATGCGCTGTCCCTATGACAATCCTGAATGCAGCAGGAACAATCCCCTGCTGCACGGGACCCACGGCGGCGTGCTCCGCGCCCAGTGCTGGTGCGAGTGCCACAAAACTGCAGAGCCTTACGATTACCAAAACAGCATAGAGCTGGCAAATGCGGAACGTGAGGCGGAGCGCAGGCAGAAATATGAGGAATATGTGTCAATGCACCACGGCAGGGTATGCGCAAACCACATGTATTATGATGAACACACGCGCACCTGGTCACAGCGCTATGAGCCGCATCAATGCTTCCGCAGGTGCTGCTCCCATTTCTGCCCGATACAAAACCGGGAACTGAGCAAAAAGCGCGGGAATGTATATTATGACCTGAAGACCATCCGCATCCGGCAGGACGGGACCCTGTTCGACGGTGAAAAGATCGTATCGGTCACACGCGGCATCCGCTACTATGACCACCCTGTCAGCATGGATATATGCGAGGCTTTTGTAAAGCTGCAGGGCGGCAGGATCTATGAGGAATACAAATGGAACCACTCCCAACTCTGGGCTTTGGACAGGACTTTCCAAGCGGAGATCTTAAACATCCGCGCCGAATCCAGGCCAAGCCGGGATCTGATGCAGGACCTGCAGGACATCAAAAATGGCATTGAGATCCGTTATGACGCTGACCTTCGGAAAGCTGACAAAGAGCAGAAAAGCCGGAAACGCGCGGAGGCCATGGAAAAGAAAATACAGGCGCTTGAACGGAAGCTGCGGGATGTGGGCTATGAAAACCTGGAGCCATACTCCCTGGATAAAATCCATGCCGACAAATGGCTTACGCCAGAACGGATACGGGAGCTGGCTGAGATACGGGAACAACGGATGCAGGAGGAAAAAAATCAGCCGGTGCAGCTCAGCCTGCCCCTGGATGTGCTTTTTCCATGAAAATTTTTTCAAGTATTTGCGCCCTGCGGCGTCTTTATTTATTGAGGGCATGAAACGCTGACAGAAACAACAAATTATGTTATAATGTGAGAGAGAGAGGTATATTTTATGTCAGACACAATTAAAACCATCCAGCAGCTGAATCTGGAGGACGATTTCCTTTTTGCAAAGGTAATGAGCGATAAAGAAGTATGCAGAAGGGTACTGGAAAAAATACTGGGGGTTTCCATACGGGAGGTTTCAATCCCTGCCACACAGAAAACCATCAATCACCTTTATGAAGGCAAAGGCATCCGTCTTGATGTATATATCAACGATGACGAGGGTACGGTATACAATGTGGAAATGGAACGTGGGAAGCAGAAAAAGGCCATTCTTCCCAAGAGGTCGAGGTACTATCAGGGAAATATAGACCTTGACATCATTTCTGCAGGGGAAGATTACCGGAAACTGAGAAAATCCTTTGTCATCTTCATCTGCACCTTTGATCCGTTTGGAGAACGCCGTCATATCTACACCTTTGAAAACAGGTGCGTGGAGAGTCCTTCCCTCACGCTGGGGGATGAAACCACAAAGATTTTCCTGAATACCAAAGGCAATATGCACGATGTGGATGCGGAAATGCTGGAGTTCCTCTCTTATGTGGAGAACACAACTGATGACTTTGCAGCGCAGGCAAGAAGCCCGCTGATAAGAGAGATCCATAAAAAGGTTACTGAGGTAAAAGAAAGTAAGGAAATGGAGGTCGAGTATATGACTTTATTACAGAGGGATAGAGAAAATATTGAATTAGGGCGTGAAGAAGGACGTGAAGAAGGCAGCAACCAGATGGCTTCCTTAATCAAGATACTTCTTTCCGAAGACCGCACTGATGATTTAAAACGTGCTTCAGAAGACACGGATTTCAGGAATGAACTTTTTAAGGAATATGGCATTTTATAACAGCAAACATATTAACAGGGGAGGTATGTGCTTCCCCTGATTTTGTATAGCAGAGGTCGAGTACATGACTTTATTTCAGAGAGACAGAGAAAATATTGAATTGGGGCGTGCAGAAGGCAGTCTGTATGCCACAAGAATTTTGAAACTCTATAATAAGGGAAATAATATTGAATACATTGCTAATACTTTGCAACTTGATTTGGAATATGTAGAATCTGTTATCTCCGATTATGAAAATGATTAGGGCATGAAAGGGGTACACAATGACTTTACAGCAAAGAGACAGAGAAAACATATTGCAGGGACAAGAAAATATGGCTGCATTGACTAAATTTCTGCTTAAAGGAAACCGTACTGATGATTTGAAACGAGCTTTAGAGGACGCAGACTTCAGGAACAAACTTTTTGAAGAATACGACATTTTATTAACCAGGAGGATACCATGACAGAAGAAAAATTATACCAAGACAGGAATGCCTTATATAAGGTTCTTGCCCGTACATACAAAGGGAAACAGTTCCCAGTATTCGGAACCTGTCTCCCGCCAATTCAGGAAATGCTCCCGCCAATCCCTGTGGATGACGGTTACATTGACAGCTTATTCCTGCTGGCAGACGGAACATATATGCTTGTGGATTACACTTCCGGATGCCATAAGACGGATATGGTCAAATATCCAAAGCATATCGCGAAAATTATGGAAAAATATGATAAGGAAGACGGAAATTTTGACCTGCACCTGCTCATCATTTACACTGGTGATGTGGAAAAAGCTGATCCCGTCTTTGACTGCGGCTGCCTTACCCTGCGCCCAATACAGATTTTCTTATCCCGTATGGATGGCGGGGAAAGATTGGATGCCGCCCGGCAGAAGATTCATTCAGACCTGCCGCTTACAGACTGTGACCTGATGGAGCTGGTAATCCTACCCCTGACGGTTCCCGGTTCTGAAGGGAAACAGGAAATGCTGGAAAAAATTGTGGATCTGGCAGAGCAGATACCAGATGAAGAACAACGGATTTTTACTCTTTCCGGCGTAATTGTTGCAAGTGATAAATTCATCAGCAGAGAATATCTGGATCAGATAAGGATGAGAATCAACATGACACAGTTAGGGTAGCTTTATGAAAAAGAAAAAATTGAATACGAAAATCAGAAAGCAAGGGAAAAAGTCATGGAAATGGCTAAATCTTTGATGGATGAAGGTGACGACCTTATTAAAATTATGAAGGTTACTGGACTGACTGAGGCAGAGTTACTTCGCCTTCAGGATGAAAATGTAATGGTATAAAAGGTATGCGCAATGACTTAGGACCGGTTTTCGCCGGTCCTTTTCTATTATGATATATCTTCAGTTTAGGAGCGTTTGCGGAAGGATTTGAACCTTCGGTGCGTTGCCGCACACCATCTTAGCAGGATGGCACCATAAGCCTCTCGGACACGCAAACGTAAAGTGGATAGGGCAGGACTCGAACCTGCGGTGTTTCTTTGTAACGGATTTACAGTCCGCTGCCCTCGCCGCTGGGCATACCCATCCATGGGGTGACCAGGGGGAATCGGTCTCCGCTCCGCTTCGGTCGGCGCAGAGCAGATGTCCCCCGGACATCTTGCGCCCCCATAAGCAGAGCCACAATCTGCCGGACTACCATTGTCCTATAGCCACAGTAGCTCCTGCGGGGCTCGAACCCATCATCTCCGGCTTGAGAGGCCGGCGTCCTGACCTTTAGACTAAGGAGCCATAATGATCCCCATGGGACTTGAACCCAATACCTCCGGCTTGAAAGGCCGGTGTCCTGACCTTTAGACCAGGGGACCTTATTGCAGGCATATCTCAGCCCGCTATTTTTATTATTTCTTTTTTCCTTTTCATGCGCTGATCTGTATCTGGTCTGCCGTATCAGTAACCAGAATGTCATCCACGCGCACCTGCAGGACTGCTGCAAGCACCACCAGATTGTCTATGGTCGGCAGCGCCACGCCCTGCTGCCACTTGTATATGGCCTGCGGTGTGGCGAATCCGAAAATATCCTGCAGATCCTTTACAGACAATCCTGCCTGCTTCCGCAGCCTTCCAATGTTCTGTCCTGTCCTTGCCATATCTATAACCGGCAAATTCACCATGATCCTCACCTCCTGTTATCAGACTCAATATACAGGCGGTCATGCTCCATATGGGACTCGAACCCATGACTCCTCGATTAAAAGTCGAGTGCTCTCCCAACTGAGCTAATGGAACATAAAAAATACCGCCTACCTCATTTAAGATAAGCGGTACATGAAATCCATGTTCTATTTCCGGCAGCCTCCCAAAAGACCTGCCACCGGGCATCACACAGTTTTTCGCCTTTTTCTTATCTTGCATGAGCGCATCTTAACCAGACTCTGTTCTTTCTCTTTACTGAGCAGTGCCTCATAATGTTCGCTATGCAGATAATATGCGAAGCCATTCGCAGCAAAATTAACTGTTGCCATAATCGTTTCCTTTCCGGACTTATCCGTCCTCTTTGTTTTCTACTGTAACCACTATAGCACTGATTCCCGGATTTGTCATTATACTGATAATATGATGTAAGGGTCAAAAGAGTTGGCAAACAACTCCGTAACCCTCCATATAGTACCTTGAAAATTTCACACAACCATTTTAAAGCCGCTTGCTTTGTATATTTAGATAACAGTCAGACTGTCCATTCCTTAACTATTACGTTAATATCGGATTTTGCGCATAATGTCTCCAGCCCTTTCTGTAAGAGAAGAGCGTCCTGAAGTTCAATGCCCCGATTTTACAGCCAAAGAAGAACCTGCCTCGCAATAATCCTCTGACCGGCATCCTGTCCGTGCGGTACAGCCGTCTGAGCATGGATGGTATTGTCTCCACGCCATTGCGAATCCTGAAAAGACTGCGGAACTCTTCAGTCCCCATGAACTTCTGCTGTTTTGCCCGTTCATGGGCCTTTATGGATACGGTCACTGAACTGACGCACTTGTGGAGCTTCGCCCTGCATCGGTCTTTGTTCGGGCATCCCGCACACTGCTCCCGACTGAAAGATACATGGAATTATCATGGTATATGTCGGTGGTGCCGGAGCCTTATGAATGGGACATAATCCCATACCTGACAGACACACTGGTATGTGAGGGAAAGGACGAACTGTGGTAAGGGCTGTTCTTTCTCTTTTTTCGTTCCATGAAAATTATATCGAAATGTCATTGAATGAATGTTGTCGCCCAGTAAATTAAAGTTCCTATCTCCTGCACAAAAACGTCAAATTAAATCTCAGATTTCAAATGCTGTCTATAAGAGCGTGCTGCAGGAGGCGGCACGTTTTCCTCTTGAAAAGAGCACTCAACAAAGTCATATCCTTAAGGGAATTTTGGAAACTTCAACCTCAATATCTCTCATCCAGTACTTTGTCTTCTTATATTCCTCAATACTATCCTGCATAAGTTTTGCATCCTTGCTGGGTCCTACTATAATCCTTCTGATAGGCAAATGGCCATCACACCATATCTTTATATCCTCCTGATAGAACATCTGACGTAATTTTGTACAGACCAACTCCTGATTTTTCCCCTCGGAAAGCAATATTTCATTCGGCTTAAGTCTTTTCTTTCCCGTCTCTCTTTTTGGCTGAACTATAATACTCCTATCTTTACTCATATCTTTAGCAAATGTATCAAATTTATCCTTTAATCCACGGTCAGAATAGTATATCGTCACCTTTTCTTCATTCTTCGCCGTATATTGATTACCGAACCTCACACGAATATTAGGCTTCTTCACTCCTTCTACATCTATGTATATATATTTCTGGGAAAGAAGCTTCTCCTCTCCTGAAACCAGCTGCCTCATATCAAATATTAGCCTATACTCATTTTCTTCGTTAAAATGTTCGTTTTTAATGTATGGCACCATATTTACAGCATTCTGCTGCAACCGCTCAGTAGCAGACATTTTTATAATACTTTTTACTCTATCTGTGATTTCTGTTCCAAGTTGTTCATCTGCACTTGTATAAATGACTTTATACGGTGAGGCAATCGCCCCCATAAAAGAATCTTCTCCTCCGGAATTGACAGACATATATTCGCTATCACCTTCCGCATTCATAATAGTGTAACAATAATAAGTAGAAAATGTATCTGTTCCTGCCCCATACAGCCCCTTTGAAAAATCAAATTCGATGGCAATTCCTTCCTTTGCATATCCTCTCCATTGACTTAATAAATCCTCTTCTTCACAAAAGCATATCATGAAAGGCAATGCGTCTGAAGGCGCAAGCACGCTTTTTTCAGCCTTCATTGCCTCCTCCATTTTCTTCTTCCCGATCCTATTTTCCTCAGAGTCATTGGAAAACTGGATATGCCTTGCCAAAAAAGATTCTCCCTCAATAATCTTCCAAAAAACCTCTCTTGAAGTATAATGATATAAAGATGTTGTTGGAACTGAAAATACATTCAGATTTTTTATTTCTTCATTCACTTGTCTCTGTTCCGGTTCGGATAATGTCCATTTACTTCCCATACTCTATGCCTCCCCTTTCTTCTGTTTATCCTCATAAAACTTTTCATAAAACCGAAACAGCCTTTCAGTATCTTCCCTGACATTCTTTAATGGATTCGCTGTAAGCCTTCTCTGATTAATATACTGTTCTGCCAAATCCTTTCCCATAATGATATCACTCTGACTGCCGAACGCAGATGTCGCCGTAATAATATAGATGGGTACCTGCTCATAAAATTGAATGAAAATATCTCTGGCTATACTAGCTCTTGCATAATAGCTTGTTTTCGTACACTCAATATCTTCCTGCGTAAGCAATGTATCCAGCAGTAATCCGGCTAAAATACCATTTTCCCCATCCCTTTTTATACAATCTCTTATTTGGTTCAGTATTGTCTTCTCGTAAAAAATATGACCATTTTGTTCTGTTTTGACCGTCCCTTCGAGCCATTCAAACCCAAAAGCATTCCCACTTTTCCGCTCTGATGCGGCCTCTGTCAATTTGCTAATAGTCTCGTTAACATGTTTCTGCTCATCCTCAATCAAATAAATTTTAAATTCTGGCATATTCACCATACCTTTCTATAATTGGCAATCTTACTACATATTGCAATTCATTGTTACCCATGCCTTCTGCCTCTCGCAGTCTAAAAGTATCTTCATACCTGAGTCCACCATACCAGTTTTGACAAATGTCATAGATAACTGCCTGAGAGATTCCTTCACCGCTTCGGTAAGCCTCTGCCCTTATCGCTTTTTCTACATTATTTCTGCTGCTAACATCTATACAATTTGATATACATAGAACTTCATCTTCTACGGATATATTAACCTTGTATACTCTATCTTCACTTTGCTTTCCATGTCCCCATATATTATGAAATACAGTCAGAAATAGGACAAGCAATACTTCCTCACATGGCCATACCTTTTTACCTTTCTGCGTTTTCGTTCCATGACGTATCCTATATTCCTCCAGTCCCTGATAGTCTATTTCAATCTTCAATTTCCACAGTTCTGAGACTACATCAAACACTTTCTGTTTTGCCTCCCAGAAATTCATAAAACTCTGACCATACATTTCCAGCCTATCTGTACATCGATTTCCAAGAACCTGTGCATTCATACAACCTATCAGACTGTTTACCAGCAACTCAAAATAATTCCTGCACAGTTGCTTCTCCCATTCGGTTTCTTCCTTCCTTGCTTCCACATTACACATAGATTTCACAAATTCTTCAAGCTGTTCTATAAGTGTATCCAGTTCCGAATGACCTACCGCTCTGGATTTCAACATCTGTTGTTTGTAAAATAGTGTATTCGTCCAATTCTGCAATAGTGTACCGCTGGATAAATTTAATATCTGCCAAATTTTATGTTTGAAAACCAGAATATTTTTCAAAGAACGTATTATGTCCCCATCTTCCTGAATGCCAAAGGGAAAAAGCAGAAAAATATCTGAAATAACATCATTCCCTGAAGCATTGTTTTCGGAAAATTTCAAAAGTACCCATTTCCGAACTTCATTCTCTGTCTCTGAAGTGCAACAAATTTTATAGGTGTCTTCTTCAAAGTCCTTATTCTCCTCCATAAACTCCCACATTTGCCGTTCCATATTTTCCAGACTTCGGA
>OFFW01001364.1_pt1 | contig 14821 bp, 15 predicted proteins | sample 1521501 | NCBI WGS metagenome assembly OFFW01 (sample SAMEA3504107, study PRJEB24116) | mouse gut metagenome | biome: mouse gut; feature: mouse-associated habitat; material: faeces | place: Denmark | collected 2011
TCTTCTTCACTTCCGTCTCCTCTGCTTCTCTCACGTTCTCCGTTTAAGCTGCATACGCGCGTACGCGCGCGAGGCCACAGCCCCAACGCGCGAACGGAACTCTCCTCTTTGATGTTCGGGGTATTTCTCCTGATGACTCCCAAGCATCGTGCTGTCTTGATCGCTATTGTAGTCGGGTCAACAACCTATTGTCCAGTTGTCGATTCTTCTAAAAGCGAACAACCGCAGCGCAGGGTTTTCCCTACGATTATAAGGATAGTGAGATTTGCCTGTTTGTCAGGCGTTTTGGCAATTTGACTATCTAATGACAGCCTAAAGATTAGGTAAGTGGTTGCCTTTTTGTTACCTTTTCGAGGGTAAACGGTAGTGGATGTAAAGAGACGGATATCGGGTGGCGGCGAATCAACGTTGCGGAATCCCTGCCACAAAGGTCTACTTTATCTCGACCCCGTGGGCGCGGGCGCAGACATCCTGCTAGGCTACTCCCGTCACGGGGGACTCGATTTCCAGAAGCCTCTTCACACAAGAAGCCGGGCCTTACGACCCGGCTTCTGAAATACTTGGTGGAGCATAGGGGGATCGAACCCCTGACCTCAGGCTTGCAAAGCCCGCGCTCTCCCAGCTGAGCTAATGCCCCGTGACCTCCAACAGACTTAATAGCCTGTTCAGAGTATGGTACATGATAGCGCAGGCTGATGCAAATTCGATAATCCGCACACCTCCCGCACACTTTCTATAGTAGTCCGCACACTTTGCGATTGAAAGCGGCACACTTATGAGAAAGATAGAGATTAAGGGCGAGGGTGAAGTGATTGAAGTTGAGCGCGGTCGTAAGTACCGGATCAGATTCAAATACAAAGACCCCGAGACCGAAAAATGGAAATACTCTCCCCAACGAACAGTAAAGGGGAACAAGGCCAAGGCCAAACACGAGCTGGAGAAGTATAAGGAGGAGTTCGCTGCCAAGTACAAGCCCCCACGGGTGACTCCACCCTTAACTCTTATATAGACGAATGGCAGAAAACAAGACACCTGTCGGTCAAGCCCCAGACCATTTCGCGCGAGACGATACAGATCAGGGCCATAAGGAGGCTGCTGGGAGAGACAAGGCTGTGCGACCTCGCCCCGTCGGACATTAGAGGGGCTATGAACCAGCTTGCGGCTGAGGGGAAGACCAAGCATGCCATCCATAAGTTCCAGATAAAGCTCAACCAGATCTTGACCGAGGCAGAGCTGGACGACGTTATTGCGGTAAACCCCTGCCGAAAGATACGGGAGAGGGTGAAGCCTGAGGAGACAACCAGGAAGTCGCTTTCACTGGCCGAGGCGGTCTCCCTTGCAGCCTGCCTGAAGAGCGAGCCTCGCGATGGATACAGAGTAGTTGTGTGGCTTGCGCTTGCCCTTGGTCTCAGAAGAGGGGAGCTGCTGGGGTTACAGTGGAGGGATGTTGACTGGGAAAACTGCAAGATATGCGTGCAGCGCCAGTACAACTCCCGTTGTGAGCTAGACGAACCCAAGGGAGGCTCGAAGGCCACCATCTCCTTTGACACGGGAACTAAGAGGTTCCTTCTCGAATGGAAGGTCATCCAGGCCCAGCAGTACGCCGAGTACGGAAGGACTCCCACCTTGGAGACACCTATCTGCTCGCCCACGGTGCTTGTGAAGGACGGCAGGGCTGCTGACTACATCGAGCCTACCAACTTCGACCGTTGGAGGAGGCACTACTTCGCTGACCATGGCCTGGGCGAGTTCACTAAGATCAGAGAGGTCAAGACTAAGCGCGGCGAGATAGAGACGAAGTACTCAGGCTACGAGGGGTACAACCTGCACGAGCTGCGCCACACCCAGGCAACGCTGCTGATCGGCAACAACGTGGATCTGAAGACGGTGCAGAGCAGACTGAGGCACTCCAGCGCGTCCACCACCATGGGAACCTACGCCCATGCCATCGACGCCAACGACGAGCTGGCGGCAGAGACCATAGGCGAGCTGCTGAACCTGTAGCTGCCGATAGCGCCGCCCCTCTAAGCGTCCTAGAGAGCGTCGAAAGCAACGAACCGAGCCCTGTCCCGCCAGACTCATTCAGAGCGGCTGGATGGGGCTTCTATTTTCCCCTGGATCACTTAATTAAATTACAATAGATTCCCAGGTAGAGCGTCTAAAGTCTTATTCGGTTTGATTCGGTTTCAGATGCCGAAATTCTTCTTGACTTGTACTGACAGAGAGGTATTATGTCAGCGCACTCGGAGGGCAGGATGCTCCACTCCGCGAGTGCATTACTTAACGGAACGCTGGCCCAAGGCTGTAGACACCGTTCGATGGAAAATTTCACCTAGCATCCCCATTCTGTCCACGAGACGGGACCCAATCCACACTGCTGCGAAAGTCCCGCCGTGGTTCACTATGTTTGGAGGTGAACCCCCTTATGAACTACCCCACCGAGATGCTCCACCAGGAGCCGAACGCCCGCCAGATACTGCAAAAGTACTGGTTGACGTGGCAGGACATCAGGCAGCTCGAATTTTGCGGGCGAAGCAAGGCCCTCAAGATAGTACACGCGCTGCCCCACTCCTACCACGGGCGAACCCCGATGGTACGTACAGTGGACTATCTGGCGTACTACGAGGCCCACGACGAGGTCGTAATTGACTGGTCGTGACCCTCATGGCAGATCGGGCGTGCTCGGTCGGCTGAGCAGTGCGAGGCCCATGCGTAAGCAGAGGAGCTGAGCCAGGCGAGGCCGACCATGCGCCACCCACAGACCTGCCCACCTATTACCCGCTACTTATGGAAGGAAGCAATAATGATTATTCCAGGCAAAAACCCCAACACCCCTGCCTCCCCTATCGAGGCCAAGACCCAAGATCCCTTTGCTCATCTTCGGGAGCAGGACAAGGATAACAAGGGCTCTGTACCCAGCTTGATCCCCTTCGAAGCATCGGGCACCGTAGACCTGGACAAGGTCGACGAGGTGAACAAGTTCGGCAACCACTCGGCCAGGTTCAAGGACACCAACAATGAGACGGGAGAGCCGATGGAGATGTGGATGAACACAAAGAAGGATCTTGTCATCTACGGCAACACCCTCCCCGATCCTATTGACCCGAAGCAGGTGACGGGCAAGGTCTGGCACGCAATCGTCTACGGCACTGTCTACACCAACCCCGAGACCAACCGTAAGAAGTTCTATTTCGACTGCCTCGTGCTCGACATAGAGGGAGGGCCATTGCAGCAGTCCATAAAGCCCAGGGACTTCTCGAAGAACCCGCTGCTTGAACAGTAACGCTAGCGGGTTCCAAAGAGGGCAGGTCGCATCGGCCTGTCCTCTTTTTGTTTGCCGTGAAGGGAGGCAACTGCTGCTGCGCACCTCTCAGATCCTCTTCAAGGTGCCGTCTCTGCGCAGATAGAACCCCGTGCCATTCATAGGGAAACTATGCCTCAGAGGGCGTTAGGTACGGTGCACGGCGGTACGTAGGAGGGTCTTGGAAAGTGAGTCCAAGAGTTTTTAACCCCTAGACCCTGTTTCTGCGTTTTACAACGCGCGATCGAGTAGGGCTTGTCGATAGCTCGATCGCTATATCACCTGATCATAATCACTATCCCTCTCATCCCCCTCCCTACTTCCCTCCTCCTGCCAGGCCCTGTTTCCGTCGGGTTTTGGGTCGGGTCTAGCTTTTTTTCATGACCCTAGACCTCAATTTCCTGCCCAAAACCCTGCCTCGCGTCTCGCATCTCCCGCCTCGCGTCTCGCATCTCCCACTGCCCAGTGCGCACCTTCCCCTGCTCCCCCTCGCCCCTCTCGCACTCCTCTACCGGCCATCCCGAATGTGCTCGCTGCGCTCGCAGCCACCTCACCCCTGGCATACGGCCAGCTGTCTAGCCCCTGGCGGCCAGCCAGCCGATGCGCGGTGAGTCGGCGGGTGTGGCCAGTGCCATCTTTTCAGGGGTTGTCTATTTGAGGGGCAGCAAGGATCAGCCAGGGGATTATTTCCAAGGGGGCTATTAGCTGAATCACTAAGGGGCTATTAATTTGAGGTGCAGCGGAGGGGATTCGATTCCAGGGAATCAGCAATGGATCTCGGCTCCAGCACCAGTGACTATCTCCAGCGCCTCCAGCCATTACTCTCTCCGCTCGTTCCGCCCCGCCGCATTTCCTATTATTCCCGCACCCTCCCCCATCGCACCCCTGGCGCTCTGTCGAGCACCAGCCCTCTGCTGCCACGCCGTCTTTCCGTTCATCTGATCAGATATGGATGGATATGCCCTGTGCCCCGCTTTCCCCCTCGCCCCGCTCCCTCCATTACCCTTGCTGGAAATTCCTGGAAACGAGAAAAGTGGGTAGTAACCCGCTGCGGTACCGCAGTCAGCAAACATTGGTACCGTGAGTAAGCCGGTTTTGGTACCGCAGCAGGAACGGTTTACAGGGCGGCCCTATTGCTCCTTCGCGTTCTTCTTCGCAAAGTACTCGCGCATGCTGGGGCCCTCTATGTCGATGAAGGTCGCACCCGTCGCGATGCGGTTGAGAATCGAATCGGCCATGAGCTCTCCCTCGATTCGCAGGTACCACTCGTTCGGTTCGAGCTGCGATGCGATCAGCGTCGCCCCCAGGCCCTCGCGCGCCTCCATGATCTCGAACAGGTCTATGGCGTTGACCGTTTTGATCGGCGTCGTCATGAAGTCGTCTATTATGAGAAGCGTCGCCAGCTTCAGCGAGCTGTTGGTCTCGTAGTAGCTGCCGTCGTTCGCGTCGCGCGCCTGGTTGAGCTTGCTGCACATGTCAGACAGGCGCGTGTACACCACGTCGTGCGCCTTGCGGCACGCGGCGGTGCCGAGGGCTTGGGCGATGTAGGACTTGCCGCGGCTCGTCTTGGAAATGATCACCACGTTGCCGCGGTCCTCCACCCATCGACACTCCGAAAGCCGCAGGATCCGGTCCTTCGACAGCTTTCGGTCGGGAAGGTAGACGATGTCCTCCACGCAGGCGTCCGGTATCTTGAACCCCGCCCTCTTCACCAGTTTCGCTATCTTCCTTTCCTGGCGCGAAGCCACCTCGGCGTCGATGAGATCCTTCATCTTCTCCTCGAACGTCATGGCATCGAAGGCCGGGTCGTCCACCATCTCGCGCAGGCGCGCGCCCATGGCGCCGCACCTGAACTCGGTGAACCGGTGGAAATCCTCCTCAGTCAGCATGCGAATCGCCCCCTTTGCGCTTCCAAGCGTCCGCACCCTGGACGCGCCCCGCGCTCTTCGCGCGGTCGACGATCTCCTCCGCATTCGGGCGGGCGGTTGCGGCAACGCCTTCCGATCGGGCCTTCGCGTCCGCGGCCCTCGCGGCTACGACGGCGTTTTTCACCGACGTGTAGCTGGGAACGGCGGTGGCGGTGACTCATGCGCACGCGCGCTCCAGCATCGCGGGGTCGTGCTTCTTGGAAAGGCCGAGCACGTTGCGCACGCCGACGAAGGCCTGCTGGACTATCGGCTTCGCGTCCAGCATGCGGCGCACGGCCTCGCCGTCGGCCTCAATCACTACATCTTCCACCAGCGACACCTCCGGCTGCCATCCGCGCTCGGCGAAAGCGGGATACAGCGCCGCCAGCACGTCGGCGATGCTCAGCGCCCCGCCCAGATGGCCGGAGCCCAGGGAGTGGATGGCCTCCAGCGCCGCCATGCGGATGCGCACGGCCAGCGCCTGCAGTTGCTTTTTTGTTGCTGCTTCCATGTTGTGTCACCTCTCCATTCTTAACACAGCCCCGCGCCGTAGCGCAGCGCCTTGACCACCGGCAGCTCCTCGCCGGTCAGGAACCGGATCAGCGCGCCGCCGCCGGTGCAGATATACCCCATTTTGTCCGTCAAGCCGTACTTCTCCGTGGCGGTGATGCTGTCGCCGCCGCCCAGGACCGTATGGGCCTCCGTGTCCGCCAGAGCCTGCCAGACCGCACGGGTCCCCGCCTCGCTGGCCTCCTGCTCAAAGACGCCCATGGGTCCGTTGACGAAGACGGTTTTGGCATTCAGTATGATTTCACGGTAGAGCTTTGCGGTCTCGCCGCCGACGTCTACCGCCGCAATATCCGCTGGAATGCAGCCCAGGGCCGCCTCTTGCCGCACCCCGTCCTGTACCCAGGCCAGATCCGCCGGCAAAATGATTTTTTCGCTATACTGCGCGTACAGCTCTCTGGCTTTTTCAATGTACTCCCCATAATTGGACTTCATGATAAAGTCCACGCTGCCCCGGCCGATCTCCCGGCCCAGGGCGGTGAGAAAGATGTTCCCTACCAGGCCGCCGGTGAGAATCCGGTCCGCCACGCCCCGCTCCAGAACCGTGGTCATCATCAGGAACGCGTCGGAGATCTTCGCCCCCCCCAGCACGAACACGCAGGGCCGGTTCGGGGCCTCCATCACCTGGGACACGGTGCAGAACTCCTTCTCGAACAGCCGCCCCATGTAGGAAGGCAGCACCTGCTCGAAGCCGCACAGGCTGGGCTGGTCCCGGTGGGCGGCAGCGAAGGCGTCGCAGACGTACAGGTCCGCCAGGGGGGACAGCTTCTCCACCAGCTGGGTCCTGGCCTGCTGGGCATGGGTGAGGCGGAGCTTCATCTCGAACAGGGTCTGCTCCTCCGCTGCGAAGCGGACGTTGTCCAGCAGGAGAATCTGCCCGTCCTCCAGCTTCAGGATAGCCTCCCGGGCGGCGGGGCCGCACACGTCGTCGATCCACCGGACCTCCCGGTCCAGCAGCCGGGACAGGACCGCGGCGTGGGGCCGGGTGGTGTAGTAATTTTGGTACTCGATGTCACTGCCCTGGTGGGCCAGCAGGACCACCCGCGCCCCCTTGTCGGACAGCTCCCGGATGGTGGGAACGCAGGCCTCGATGCGGTTGATGCTCTTGAGGGTCCCCTTCTCCCGGTCCACAGGCTGGTTGATGTCCACCCGGCAGAGGACGGTTTTGCCCTCCACACAGGCGTCGTCGAGGGTCTTGATTCCAAATCGCATAGCTTCCTCCTGCGGCCCCTGTTGGGCCGCCTCCTCTTCTCTTCTGAACGGGAGCTTGCCGCCTCGCCGGCGGCAGGGCCTTCTTTTCGTGCGAACGAAAAGAAGCAAAAGGTCGCTTAAGGAACTACGTTCCTTAAGAATCCTCCTGACTACGGGGGTAATTTATTTGCCCTCCGACGGACCGGGGTTGGTTCTGCCTCGGTCTCTTCGTTGGTGCACGGATTCTAGCGTCTACCGTTTGCTCTAACGGCAGTGCCTGGCGCGGCTTCTACAATCGGTGCACGCCATCGCCAGGAGTGCGGCAGCAGACGACAGAGGCCCCGCCGCACCATCGGCGCTGTCACCCGAAGACTGCCGTTAGAACACGCCGAAACAGATGCAGAAGTCCTGCGAAGCGGCCTGAACCTATGTAGACAGGACAGACCTGACCTCGGGCGCAAAACAATCTCCCCCGCAATAATAAGGAATCCAAAACCGTTGGTTTTGGCGACTTTTTGGTTACTTTTTATTCGTATAAAAAGTAACCGCAGGGCCCGGGGCTGCGCAAGCCCCGGAGCTTCCCCATAGAAGAGAGGCCGCTTACTTGAATCTGCCGATGCCCAGGTATTTGTTGGTCTCGGCAGTTCCGCTCTCCCGGGTGGGCTGCATCTCCATGGCCGCCCGGATGGCGTCCATCGTCTCGGGGATGGTCACGCTCTCCTGGGGGATGTTGATGGCATACATGATGTCATCGCCGCTCTCCACGATGCTGTCCTCCCAGAGGCCGATCTCGTACATGTCGCCCCGGCGGTTGCCCAGGTCCCGGGCATACTTGAAGAGGCTGGCGTTGCCCAGGAAGCCCTCGTCAATGGTGACGGTGCGGATGCGGGGATGGGCCCGGAAGGCCTCCAGCGCCTGCTCGCGGGTGATCTTCTTCCCATCCTTGCCGGAGGCCAGGACAGTGATGATGTGCCCGTGGGTCACGGGGGTATGTACCAGAATGCCGGTGGCCTCCACGTGGGGCATGATGGTCATCAGGTCCACCGCCTGGTGGCTGGGGGCCTTGTCGATCTGGAGGGCGTTGGTCAGCCCCCGGTGGTAGTCGCCGGGATCCGCCACGCGGCGGATGATGGTGATGGCCACCTTCTCCACCCCCACGGCCCGGTCCAGGCAGTCCACAGTGCGGATGAGCCCCGTGGTGTTGCAGCTGGTCAGCTTTAGGTAGTTCTGACCCAGGCCCTTCTCGTAGTTGGCGTAGCCGTGGAAGAACACGTCCGCCACAGAGTTCTTTTCGCCGCCCTGGAAGATGGCCTTCACGCCCATCTTCTCATAGAGCTCCTTGTTCTTGGCGCCCACGCCGCCGGGGGAGGAGTCCAGCATGATGTCCACCTTGCCGCACAGGTCTTCAAAGGAGCCGGCCACAGGGATGTCCAGGGCGTCAAATTTCCCCTTGTCCGCGCCGCCCACCAGGTACAGATTGTACTTGACATTGTTGGCGCCCACCATGTCGTTCTCCCGCAGGGCCCGGATGGCCAAGGTGGGGGCCAGATCGGCGATGCCCACCAGCTCCATGTCGCCCTGCATGGCCACGCCGTCCGCCAGACGCTGTCCTATGGTGCCGTAGCCCGCCACGCCTACTCTAACCTTTGCCATGAAAATGTCCTCCGTTTCAAAAAGTTTCGTTGTTTCTGTGCAAACACTTCTACAAGGGAGATTGTAGCATTCGTTCCCCTGTTTGTCAATTTGAAATGTAAGGTCTCTTGTATTTTTTATCATTCCAATTAATAACTTACTAATTTTTCTAAAATAGTTGACAATTTTATTGTATTGCGGTATAGTAATGCCATCGAAATTTCCGGTATTTCCGGAGAAGGAGGCGCGCCACCCGTGAAGGATTCCCGGAGAAAGCAGATGGAGGCCCTGGTCGCCCGGCAGAAGAGCGCCACCATGGAGGAGCTGCGCCAAGCCTTCGGCGTATCCATGAACACCGTCCGCTCCGACGTGGCCTACCTGGTGCAGACCGGGGCGGTAGAGAAAATCTATGGCGGCGTGCGGGTGGTGCAGCACCAGCAGGTTCCTCTGTTCACGCAGCGCACGGAGCTGCGCTGTGACGCCAAGCGGGCCATTGCCCGCCAGGCGGAGCGGCTGATCGGGGACAACGACATCATTTTTATTGACTCCGGCACCACCGCCATGCATCTGATCGACTTTCTGGACCCGGTCAAGCACGTGACCGTCATCACCGGCAACCTCTACGTGGTCACCCAGGCCTACAGCAAACCCAATGTGGAGGTGATCGTCCTGCCCGGCAGCATGAACCGCCGCACCAACTCGGTGGCCGACGTGAGCACGCTGGAATTTCTGGGCCGCTACCACTACGGCAAGGCCTTTATGGGCGTGTCCGGCATCTCCCCGGATGGGAAGCTGAACGTATCCACCTACATTGAATATGAACTGAAGAAGCTGGCGGTCCGCCAGAGCCAGAGGGCGTATCTCCTCGCCGACGCCAGCAAGTTCGGCGGCGGCAGCCTCATGCCCTACGGCGTGCTGGAGGACATGACGGGCCTGATCACCGCGCCGCCCTGCCCGGACGAGATCCGGGACTACTGCCGGCGGAAGAACGTCGGGCTGACCATCGTCACGTAACAAGGGAGGGACCGCTATGTTTAAAATTGAGACGCACCTGCACACCAGCCACGTCAGCTCCTGCGGCTGGCTGGAGGCCCCCGTCCTGGCGGAGGGCTGCGCCAGGGCGGGCTACGCCGGCCTGGCCGTTACCGACCACTATAACCGGGACACCTTCGCCTACCTGCATATGGACGCCGCCGCCTCCGGCGCGGCTGTGACGGACGCCTTCCTGGAGGGCTTCCGGCGGATGGAGGCGGCCTGCGCCCCCCTGGGGCTGAAGGTTTACAAGGGGGCGGAGCTGCGCTTTGACGAGTGCAGCAACGACTATCTGCTGTACAACTACCCCGACGAGCTGCTGGCCTGTCCGGAGGAGCTGTTCCGCATGGGGATCGCCGCCTTCGCGCCCCTGGCCCGGGAGGCGGGGGCCCTGCTGGTCCAGGCCCACCCCTACCGGAAGAAGTGCACCCCCGCCATCGCCTGCTACCTGGAGGGCCTGGAGGTGCGCAACCTGAATCCCCGCCACGAAAATCACAACGGCTGGGCTGAGGACTACGCCGCCCAGTTCGGTCTTTTGCGCCTGGGCGGGTCCGACTGTCACCGGACCGAGGACATCGCCAGAGGCGGCATCTGCGCCGGGTCCCTGCCGGAGGACACCTTCCAGCTGGCCGCGCTCCTGCGCGCGGGGCAGTACGCCCTGCTGGGCGGGGAACAGGCATAACCCGCCGCCCCGGCGCGTACACTTCAGCAGTTACAATCTGGCTGAAAGCGGAGGGCTGCGTATGAAGGTTTTTCTGCTGCGCAGGCGCTGGCTGCTGCTGGCGCTGGCGCTGCTGCTGGCGGGCGCTATGATCCTGGCGGCCTGCCTGCCGGAGGTTCTGTATATGGGGGGATAGAGCACGCCTCTTCCCGATTGCACAGCCAGCCGACCGGGATGTCCCGGCCGGCTGGCTCTTTGTCGAAAAACGTGCTCTGCGCTCTTAATTATTAAGTGTCAGTCGCCGAAGCTGATGCCCAACAGCTTCGCCTCCTTGACGATGGAGGCGCCGGGATCCACCATCTTCAGCTTGCCGGCCACGTCCTCCAGGGGCACCTTGACGATCTCGCGGTTCTTGTAGCCCACCATGAAGCCGTATTCGCCCTTCAAAATCAGCTTGCCGGCCTCGCTGCCCAGGCGGGAGGCGAATACCCGGTCGTAGGAACAGGGACTGCCGCCCCGCTGGGTGTGGCCGGGCACCGTGACCCGCACCTCCAGGCCGCAGCGCCTGCCCAGCTCCTCGGCGATCTCGTAGGACACGGAGGGATGGGGCCGCTTGGCCAGCTTCTTCTTGTACTCCTTCTTGCTCAGCTCGGCGTCCTTCTTGGAGATGGCCCCCTCCGCCACCGCCAGAATGGTGAAACGGCTGCCGCCGTCGTGACGTTCCCGGATTTTTTTGGCCAGCTTGTCGGCGTCATAGGGAATCTCCGGGATGAGGATGATGTCCGCGCCGCCGGCAATGCCCGCGTTCAGCGTCAGCCAGCCCACCTTGTGGCCCATGACCTCCACGATGAAGATGCGCCCGTGGGAGGCAGCGGTGGTGTGGATGCAGTCGATGGCCTCGGTGGCCACGTCCACTGCGCTCTGGAAGCCGAAGGTCATATCCGTGCCCCACAGGTCGTTGTCGATGGTTTTGGGCAGGGTCACCACGTTCAGCCCCTCCTGGCGCAGGAGGTTGGCGGTCTTATGGGTGCCGTTGCCCCCCAGGATCACCAGGCAGTCCAGCTGCAGCTTGTAGTAGGTCTGCTTCATGGCCGCCACCTTGTCCACGCCGTCCTCGCCGGGGACCTGGATGGTCTTGAAGGGCGTGCGGCTGGTGCCCAGGAAGGTGCCGCCCTTGGTGAGAATGCCGGTGAAGTCGGCGTAGGTCAGAAGCCGGAAGCGCCCGTAAATCAGGCCTTGGTATCCGTCCAGAAAGCCGTAGATTTCCACCTGCTCGTCCGCGTTGTACAGCGTCTTGGCGACGCCCCGCATGGCCGCGTTCAGGGCCTGGCAGTCCCCGCCGCTGGTCAGCATACCGATTCGTTTCATAATAAGCCCTCCTTGTAAGATCCGCGCCGCCCGGCGGGCGCGGTGATTGACGCTGGTGACGAATGTTATTATATACCATTTGAGGGCGGTGTACAAGGGAAAAGCGGGGCGGGCGGCGGATGCAGGGTAATTGAATGAGTAAACAAACTGTAAACAAGGGGGAGGCAAAAGCCGAAAAAGCTGCTATAGCGAGAGGAAAAGAGTGGAAATGTTCGGAAAAAGTACGGAACAGTGGCTGAGGAAGTACATTAAGCTGGAAAACGGGATACCAGATGCCTGTACCTTCAGAAATGTGATCCGGGCGATTGATACGCAGCAGCTGCATACGGTGTTTGTAGAGTGGATGAAGAATGTGGTCATCAATGGGAAAAGCTTCCTTGGCGTTGGGTAGTGGAACGCACCCTATCCTGGCTTAACCATTCCAGACGCCTTAACAAAGATTTTGAGATTTCTGTCTCCTCCGCTGAGGCTATGGTCAAAATTTCGCATTCCCACACTTTGCTCAAACGCTTATGAATACAGGCTCTTACTCCTTTCTGACTCCTGGTTCATCCTCCCGCAGAAGCTCGTCTACGGTACAGTCGTACAATGCCGCCAGTTTCGGCAGCCGGACGATCTCCGCTGTGCCGCTTACAAAGTCAAAATGAATCTTGCCCCACTCGCCATCGCAGTCTGCCTGATATTCGTAGACTGCGGCGGCGATTTTCTTTTTTGCCCGCTTCACCGATTCCCGTTTGAGCCGAGCAGCGTGGAGCGCACCGGCCTCCACCAGCAAGGCGGTCAGTTTCTCCACCGCCTTGCGGTAGGCCCTCTCCGCGCCGCTGGCGGTACTGCCCTCGAACATCACCGCCAAATCCTCAAAGGTTTTGCGCTCGGATATTGGACTGACCCGGCCACAGGTCATACAGACGGCATTGCGTTCCTCCAAAAGCCGCTGCTCCCGGTAAGTCAGTTTCTCAAAGGCGGCTTGAACCGCTGCCGCCTGAGTACCATTCCAGAGGATTGCCGCATAATCCCAGGAATCGTCCCTTGTTACATCCTCGCCGGTTTCCTCTCCGTCCTTGTCCTGGGCCGTGACATAGAGCGAAACCCGACTGCGGTTGAACTGCGCCGCAGTCAGATACTGCTCCGCTGTTTCCTCGGAACAACCCTCTTTTTTGGCGTACTCGCTGACAACCTCGCCCTTAGATTTGCCTGTTTCATTGTAGAGCCATGCAATACCCCGTACCCGCTTGTATTCGTCCAGAGAGGAAAAGGAGCCGCTTTCCTCCATCATCCGGCATTGAATCAGAGCATTTCCAATCGCGTGATGGGCATATGTAAGAAACTCCGCGCCCTTGTATGGGTCGTAACTTTCCAGACACTCCAACATGGCGAGAACGCAGTTCTGCTTATAGTTCAGAAACCGCTCCGGGTCATACCTGTCCAGTCCCTCCCGCAAGAGAAAGTTTGTGACCCGCCTATTCAGGCGCGGCTCTATATGGTGCAGGAAGAAGGCAAAAAAGCGGAGGTCATGCCATGTCTGCGCGGCAACGATGTACTCATTGACCGTATACAGCTCCGGCGGCGGAGGCGTAAGCTGGTACACATGGGTGACTTCAAACATGGTGAGGCCGTGGGCGTTTCCCTGAAACGGATATTTTGCAAATCGCTCTTTCACAGCCTCACCACCTCCGTCATTTCAAATAGTTCTGCGCCTCCGCCAGCAGTGCCTCCTGCGTCATTTCCACTTCATACGAACCGGCGGCATACTCCCGATCAGCGATGGCGCGTTCCAGTTTATTCTTCGCCAGCCGCTTCATCACAGCGGCGGTCTTTTCGTCTATCGTCCCCCGATGCAGTTTTTGAATAATCGTGTTGGTGCGGCGCTCATAAATTTTCTTCAGTGGGTGATTGTCAGCCCGTTCCCGCTGCTCTCGTCCCCGGAGATTGCCAATCTGACGGCAAGTGCGTCCGCGCTTGTCCCCCGGAGCCAGACCGCCGCAGTATTTTGTGGGCCTTGCGTCTATGGTCAGGAACCATGTTCCGCAGATGGGGCATTTGCGGGGCGCATGACCTACGCACAGCCCCTCAAACAAGTCGGAGCGAAACATTCCCACAAAAGAGACATAGTGCATCCGTTTCACAAGCTGGGATTTCTCTTTGCCGGGAATGACGGCGGCGGCGTACTGGACGGAGGCGTTTGCAAGAGACATCCAACCGGGGTTTTCTGCTGATAAGTCAGGGTCAGAAGAAAAGTATTGCCCGAAGCTGGCGGCGTAACCGTCCGGCGTTCTGTCGCTCTCATGCAGCTTCTCCGCAAACGGCAGAAGCTCCCGCTTATACTCTGCCAGGGAGAACCCCAGGTGCGCCATGACGGGCAATACCCGCAGCAGTGTGAATGCCTTTTGGTATTCCGGTGAAACCACCCCGGCAAGATTTCCAGACTTCGCAAAGTCCGTTGTATTTTGCAGATAGTCCTCCGTAAAAACGGCATCAACATAGCTGTGGACAGGTTCATATTCCAGGCAGGAGAATGGCGGCATATTCCGCAAAAGCTCTACGATCTGAACGGCGCTCTCCCTCGCCATTTCCATCTGCGCCGTGTCTGCTTGTCCAAGTTGGAGCGCCCCCATATACAGATTGAGCGGCATACAGAGCTGGGACAGCTTCGCTATGACTTCATCAGAGAGATTCAGCGCGGCGCAGGCCAGCGTCCCGGCCGGCATGGACTTTCCCTCATAGGTCACATTATCCTGCCAGAAATCCAGCGTTAGGATCGTGTGTTCAATCAAATTCAAGTGCGCTGCCCCCTGTCATGTTTTTTGTTTTTCATTATACCACAGGTTCCCGTGATTGGAAAGACAGCTTGTCATGTTTTTTGAAACGGGGCTGTCATGCTGTTAGCCTGCTTTTTTCCATTTTGCCCATAACCATAGTAGAGAGCCGTTGACTGGACGCACCGGGAGCGTACCAGCCAGCGGCTCTTTTTCGGAAGTCAGAGGACTTCCGAAAAATGCGGGAGTGCAGAGGGCAGCAGGCCCTTTGCGCCAAGTCCAGAGCGGCGAACATCTGGTCAGTGTCCAGAGGTGAAACCTTTGGGCCGGGTACAGGGCGGCAGCGCCTGTTGGGTGTCCAGAGGGCAAAGCCCTTTGGGTCGGGTGCAGGGTGACAACGCCTGCT
>OFFW01001366.1_pt1 | contig 14797 bp, 10 predicted proteins | sample 1521501 | NCBI WGS metagenome assembly OFFW01 (sample SAMEA3504107, study PRJEB24116) | mouse gut metagenome | biome: mouse gut; feature: mouse-associated habitat; material: faeces | place: Denmark | collected 2011
GTGGGAAAAGTCGTCGTCATCAATGCCGAGGTCAACCGCTATGAATACCGCCACTCCGCCTATCAGCTTGTGCTTGCGGACGGCGGAAACGGTGCGACTGGCGGCAGGGGGCAGGCGGTATTCGGCACATGCCTTGCCACTGGCGAGCATCGCAGGTGGGAAAGGTATGATGTCCTTGGGGAAATCAAGCCCGACCACATGCCCCAATGGGCAAAGGAAGCCCTTGCCAGAATCAAGGCGCAGGAGAAAGAGAAAAAATCTAAAAGCAGGGAGGAACGCTGATGGAGGTACGAGCTTTGACACAGCCCGAACAGAAATACACCTATTCCCAGAGTACGCAGATAGCAGGGCAGACGGGCTGTATCGAGCATTTGCGTGGAGATTTCGACAGCTCTGGGAACGGCTTCTACACCACATGGGACGACCACTGGGACAGATGGAAAACGGACGAATTCAAGGCGGAGCTTGACGAGGTTATCAATACGCTCCGTGAGGGAAAGGGGCTTCTGCACAACCGCCGTGACATGGCGGCGTTTGCAAGGGCGAATCCCGATGCCGCCTTTATGGGGAACTACTGCACCGAGTACGGCTTCCGTGTGGATACGGAAAAGCACGCTTTCCTGCTCCGCTGCAACCCCACTAAAGGCGACTATAACTTTTACTGCTACTGCTACGTCAAGGACTGGCTTGACGGTCACATCCAGAAAGCCCAGCAGGGCATCCGCTTCATCGACCCCCATTATAATGAAAGGTTCCGCATCCCAGACGGCGGCAGAATCATCATCAGCTATGCGTGGGGAGAAAAGACGGAAAAGACCTGCCGCTTCATTGACGAGTACCACACCGAGGTAGGGAGCAGCCTTTACCATATCTGCGAATTTGCGGAGAAGATGAAGATGAACGGACACAGCTATGAGCCGAAGCCCGAAGAGCCGCCGTCTCCCAGGAAAGCACCGAAGCACAAAGACCATGAACGATAAGGAGGAATTAAGATTGGCAGTAAACCAGAAAGCAATCAAGGTCTTGAATAAGATTCTGGACGCAGGCTTTACCGAGGAAAAAGCCATCGCCGCCATGACGATGGACGACATCCTCTCCATGCAGGGCATCACGGTGGCGGATATTACGCTCATCAACGACCTGCAAAAGAGCATCAAGGCGAACAAAGTCATCTCCTTTTTAGGCGGTGGCACGGAATGAGGAACAAAAGGAAACAGAAAATTTCACCATAAGGAGGTGTGAGAATGGCTGCAAAGTACCAGCTCATCACGGAGCTGTATCAGCGGACGGGCGTTACCGTCACGAGGAACCCGCAGGCGTGGCAGGGCTTTCTGTCCTCTGCCTGCCGCAATTACAAGTGCCGCTTTGACGAGCAGCTCTTAATCTACGCCCAGAGACCCGATGCCACCGCCGTCACCACCATAGAGGTCTGGAACAAGCTCTTTAAGCGTTGGGTGAACAAGGACAGCAAGGGCATCGCCGTATTCGACACCAAGGGGCGCAGGAACACCCTCAAATACTACTTCGACGTGTCGGACACCCATGAGGGCTACTACGGGAGCAGAGCCGTCCCCATATGGCAGATGGATGGGCGGTACGAGCAGGCAGTCACGGAGCGGCTCTCCGACAGGTTTGGCGAGGTGGAGAGCGACAGCCTTGCCGGGGTGCTGATGGAGACGGCAAAAAACGCCGTGGAGGACAATTTGCAGGACTACACGGCACAGCTAAAGGACTATACCGAGGGCAGCTTTCTGGAGGGGCTTGACGATTATAATATAGAAGTGATGTACCGTGAGCTTGCCACAAACAGTGTGGCATATATGCTGATGACCCGCTGCGGCATAGATGCGGCGGAGTATTTTGACCGTGAGGACTTCGGGGCAATCGTCAACTTCAACACGCCCCAGACCCTTAACGCCATCGGCATCGCCACAAGCGACATTGCGGAGATGGCTCTGCGTGAAATCTCCGCAACCATCCGAAATGTGAAAATGGCGGAGAAAGACCAGAAACGCACCTTTGCACGGCAGTACCAGATTCGCTATGATAGTGGCAGGAAACAACCCGAAAGGAGCGAGAACAATGAGCGAAATCACTTACACGAAGCAGGACGATTACCTTATACCCGACCTCACATTACCGACAGAGCCAGAGCTTCCGCTTGGCAGGTACGCTTTGATGCACAGGGACTATCTGGAGAAGCACAAGAGGGTGACGTTCCTCAACCTGCTGACATCGGGCAGGCTGAACGCACACCTGCACCAGACCGAGCAGGCGGCACTCTCCAGACTGGAGCTGCTGACGAAGCAGCTCTCCAAGGAGCAGGGCGTGACGGAGGAACTGAAAGAGAAAGCGCCCATGCAGTGGGTGCAGGCGATGAACGCCATCCGCAGCCAGGCGGAGGAAATGATTCTGGACGAGCTGATTTACCAGTAGAATCCGAGCCTGCCGAGGACGGACAGCGCAGCATTGCCACCGAGGAAGAAGTGAGGGCGAATCTCCCCACCGTGGACGGACAGATTGAAATGATGGTAGAAGCAGAGGATATGCGGAATGAATCCGCAGGCAAGTCCTCTGCTTCTCCGTCTTTAGGGGGCGATTATTCGCAGGAGGATATTGACAGCATCCTCATCAAAGGCAGCGGCTTCCAAGACAGCAAGTACCGCATCTACCGCCAATTCCAGAAGCAGGAGGACAGCAAGAGCAACATCGACTTCTTGAAACGGGAGTATGGTACGGGAAGCGGCAATTATCATTTTTCAGACGGGAGAAGCGGTCACTTTGAGTTCAGCGGCAAAGGCTTTGCCATAGACCGTGAGCCGATTTTGACTTGGTCTAAGGCAGAGAAACGCCTGCGGGAGCTGATAAAGAACAACCGCTATTTCAGCCCGAAAGAAAAAGACCGCTACGCCGATTATCTGGAGGGCATCTCTGCCCCGCAGTATGAAATCGACAGCCAGAGGAAAGCGGCAAGGCAGCGTTTCATAGATGCCCACCGTGACCTGCCCCCTGCCGACAAACGGGACACGCTCTCTTTGCGGCTCTCCGACTTCATCCGTGACTTGGACGGCTACGAAAAAAATCTGCTTGAAAACGTGGGGCGTACCGACTTTGGCGGCATGACAACCGAGCAGATGGAGCAGTCTCTCTCCAACCCTGCCACCGTCCAGCAGCTCATAGATTTTCTGGCTCTGGTGCAAAAAAAGACCTCAAGCGTCTACAGCCGCAGCAATGCGTGGCGTTTCACGCAGGAGCTTACGGAGCTTTACCCTCTTTGCTACCTCTACCATGAGGGCGATGTGGTGTATATCGGTGCGGACAAATATGAGATTTCCGACTTAGGCGAAGATGCCGTATCCCTGCGGAATCCAGAGTTCCCTCTGTTTGGCACGGAAATGAGCCGTGCCGACTTTGACGAAAAGCTCCGTGAGAACCCCATGAACGACCATCTGAAAACGGTCATCACCGAGAAGCAGGAAGCAGGGACACCCACTGATGAAAAGGAAAATGCCGAGAAAAAGGAAACGGAAGCACCCGCCGAGGAAAAGCCCGACAGCATCACGTTCTCCATCGGCTTCTCCGAGCATCCCGCCTTTTACGACAGGCAGTTAAATGACCGCTTCACTGATTTGAGCTTTGCCCTTGGGAACAAGCTCCTTGGCGTTCTGGACGAAAAGCAGCACCGTGAAAGGCTGGATAAGAACAAGGGCGTGGGATGGTACAAAAAGACCGATTTTGAAATTACCGCTGTTGTCGGCGGTGAGGACTTCCACTACGAGGGACGGTTTGACATCGGGGACGGCGAGGGCGACTTGATTGCCCATATCAAAAATTTTTACGACTACTCCCTCTCCCCGAACTGCCCGTTTATCCCAGAGTGGAAAAGGCAGGGCGAGGATTACTACCGAGAAAAGATAGAAAGCTTGCGTTTCGGGCGTGATACGCTGCTCCCATTCCTTATGCAGCATACCGAGCTGACCCCAGAGGACGAAAAGCTCCTTGCCGAGATAATGGCTACCGAAGCCGACTGGAACAGGAAAGCCGAGGACAAGGCACAGCCCGAAGAAACAAAAGCCGTTGAAGAAATTCCCGTTGAAGAAACTCCCACTGAAGAAATTCCCATTGAAGAAACTCCCGCTGAACAAGCTCCCACCGAGGGAAACCCTGCTGTCGATGAAATGCTCGCCTTTGCGGAAAGAATTGCGGCACAATACGAGACCGAGCCGCCAGAGGAACGCTTTGAGGTTATTATGACTTCCGATGCGTTCCCAGACCCCGAAGATGCCTTTGCCATCTGGGACAACATCCGAGAGGAATATTATGCGGACACGGACGGCAGGGTGCTGACCTACCCCACCGAGGAAGCAGCCACGGCAGGGCTTCTGAAAGTGCGGAAAGCCGTATCCGACAAAGAAGCCGGGGAATGGCTTTATGCAGAGCGTGTCAAGCAGGGCGTAATCCCTGCCCCGTCCGAGCCTGCAAAGCAGGACAATTCAGACCTTATCGGAACGGAAATCGCCATCGACAACCGCCGCTACCTCATTGAGAGAATCGGTGAAATCAGTGGCGATGTCTCCCTGCGTGACATCACGTTCCAGAACAATGTAGGTTTCCCCATAAACCGAGTGGAGAAAATCGCCTATGTCCGCAGGCTCTTGGAGCAGGGGCAGAAAGAATTACCACCCGAAAAAGGAAATACCGAAGCCCCCGCACCGACCACGACAAAGCTCCCTGCCCTTTCCGCTGAACGCCGCAACTACCGCATCACGGACGATGCCCTTGCCGTTGATGCGGCGAGGGCGAACGCAGGCTTTTCACCCAAAGAGAAATTCCGAAACAACATGGCGGCAGTCGGTCTCCTGCACGAACTGGAGATTGAGAGCCGCCTTGCCACGCCCGAAGAACAGGAGACCCTCGCCAAGTATGTGGGATGGGGCGGTCTGTCTATGGCGTTTGACAGCAATAATGCGGCATGGGCGAACGAGTATAAAGAGCTGAAATCCGTCCTCTCCGATGAGGAATACCGTGCGGCGATGGAATCCACCTTGACGGCGTTCTATACCCCGCCCGTTGTCATCAAGGCGATGTACGAAGCCCTTGACCGCCTTGGCTTCTCCAAGGGAAACATCTTGGAGCCGTCCTGCGGCGTGGGCAACTTCTTGGGCTTGCTTCCCGACAGCATGGCGGACAGCCGGCTCTACGGCGTGGAGATTGACCCTCTTTCTGGGAAGATAGCAAGGCAGCTCTACCAGAGGGCGAGCATCGCCATTGAGGGCTTTGAGGACACCAAGCTCCCAGACAGCCACTTTGATGTGGTGCTTGGCAACGTGCCGTTCGGGGAGTTCAAGGTGGACGACAGCCGCTACAACGCCCAGAAGTTCCTAATCCACGACTATTTTTTCGCAAAGGCTCTGGATAAGGTACGCACGGGCGGCGTGGTGATGTTCATCACTTCCAAGGGGACGATGGATAAGGCAAGCCCAGAGGTGCGCAAATTTATCGCCCAGAGAGCCGAGCTGTTAGGCGCAATCCGTCTGCCAGACAACACGTTCCGAGCCAACGCAGGCACGGAGGTCACAAGCGACATCCTCATCCTGCAAAAACGTGACCGCATCATCGACATCGAGCCAGACTGGATATACCTTGACACCAATGCGGACGGCATCACCATGAACAGCTATTTTGTGCAGCACCCAGAGATGGTGCTTGGCACGATGCAGATGGAAAGCACACGCTTCGGCATGGACGCCGCCTGCAAAGCGGACAAGGAAAGACCCCTCTCCGGGCTTCTGCATGAAGCTATGCAACGGATAAGCGGCGAAATCCCAGAGTACGAAAACGAAATCGACCAGATTTCCGATGAGCAGGACAAGTCCATCCCCGCCGACCCCAACGTGCGGAACTTCTCCTATGCCCTTGTGGACGGGAAGATTTATTTTCGGGAGAATGACCGCATGACCCCCGCCAGCGCATCCATGACGGCGGAGAACCGCATCAAGGGCTTGCTTGGCATACGGGACAGTGTACGCAGCCTTATCGAGTACCAGACCAACGACTATCCCGAAGAAATGATAAAGACCGAGCAGGAGAACCTTAACCGTCTGTACGATGCCTTTACCCAGAAATACGGTCTTATCAACAGCCGTGGGAACTACCTTGCCTTTGCCGCCGATGAAAGCTACTTCCTTTTATGCTCCCTTGAAGTGCTTGACGATGAGGGGAAATTCAAGCGCAAGGCGGATATGTTCACCAAGCGGACGATAAAGCCCCACCGGGAGGTCACGTCCGTGGAGACCGCAAGCGAAGCACTGGCACTCTCCATCGGGGAGAAAGCCCGTGTTGACCTTGGCTATATGGCGAAGCTCACGGGCAAAACGCAGGAGGAAATCGTCACGGAATTGCAGGGCGTAATCTTCCGTGTGCCGAATACGGAGCCTGCACGGTACGCCGCCGCAGACGAATACCTCTCTGGAAACGTGAGGGAGAAACTGAAAATTGCGGAGATAGCTGCGAAGTCCGACCCTGCTCTCTCCCTCAACGTGGAAGCATTAAGGCAGGTCATCCCCAAGGACTTAAGTGCCGCCGAAATCGCTGTCCGTTTAGGCACCACATGGATACCAGAATCGGATATACAGCAGTTCGTCATGGAGCTGTTGACCCCGTCAAGCCATGCGGCAGGCAGGTTGAGGGTACGCTACACCCCCTGCAACGGCGACTGGTTTATCGAGAACAAGACTTCCGATTTCGGGAATGTCAAGGCGGACAGCACCTACGGCACGAAAAGGGCAAGTGCCTACCGTATCATCGAGGACACCCTAAACCTAAAGGACACCCGCATTTTCGACTATGTTCACGATGAACACGGCAACAAAAAGGCAGTGTTCAACGCCAAGGAGACCACGGCGGCGCAGGCAAAGCAGGAAGTCATCAAGCAGGCATTTGGGGACTGGATATGGAAAGACCCGGAACGCAGGAACCGCCTTGTCCGCTACTACAATGATACGTTCAATTCCGTGCGCCCCCGTGAATATGACGGGCGGCACATCACCTTTGGGGGCATCAGTCCAGAAATCAAGCTGCGCCCCCACCAAGTCAATGCCATCGCCCATATCCTCTACGGAGGCAACACGCTCCTTGCCCACAAGGTAGGGGCAGGCAAGACCTTTGAGATGGTAGCCACCGCACAAGAAAGCAAGCGGTTAGGCTTGTGCCAGAAATCCATGTTTGTCGTGCCGAATCACCTTGTCGGGCAGTGGGCTTCCGAGTACCTGCGGCTCTATCCCAGTGCCAACATCCTCGTCACCACCAAGCAGGATTTTGAGACCGCCAACCGCAAGAAGTTCTGCGGCAGGATTGCCACGGGGGATTATGATGCCGTGATTATCGGACACTCTCAATTTGAGAAAATCCAGATGAGCGAGGAACGCCAGAGGGAGCAGCTCCAACAGCAGCTCAACGATATCGAGATGGGCATTGACGAGATACAGAAGTCCCACGGCGAGCAGTTCACGGTAAAGCAGCTCATGAAAACAAGGAAAGGCATTGAAGCCAGGCTAAAGAAGCTCAACGACACGAAAAGAAAGGATACGGTGATAGATTTTGAGCAGTTGGGCGTAGACAGGCTCTTTATAGATGAGAGCCATTTTTACAAGAACCTGTACCTCTACACCAAGATGCGGAACGTGGGCGGCATCGCCCAGACCGAAGCCCAGAAAAGCTCCGACCTCTTTATGAAATGCCGCTATCTGGACGAAATCACGGGAAACCGTGGCACGGTTTTCGCCACGGGGACGCCCATCTCCAACTCAATGGTGGAGATGTACTCCGTCCAGAGGTACTTGCAGTATGACACCCTCGCACGGAACGGCTTGCAGCATTTTGACGCATGGGCTTCCACCTTTGGCGAGACAGTCACGGCTCTGGAGCTTGCCCCAGAGGGTACGAACTACCGAGCCAAGACGAGGTTTGCGAAATTCTATAACCTGCCAGAGCTGATGCAGATGTTCCGGGAGGTGGCGGACATCCAGACCGCCGACATGTTAAAGCTCCCCGTCCCCAAGGTCAATTACCACAATATCAAGACCAAGCCCAGCGAGATACAGACGGAAATGGTGGCGGGGCTTGCCAAACGAGCCGAGAAAGTAAGGGCAAGGCAAGTCGAGCCGAACATCGACAACATGCTGAAAATCACCAATGACGGACGCAAGCTGGCACTCGACCAGAGGATGATAGACCCCATGCTGCCAGACGACCCCGACAGCAAGGTCAACGCCTGCGTGGATAATGTGTACCGCATCTGGGAGGGACACGCCGACACCAAAGCCACCCAACTATTGTTCTGCGACCTCTCTACCCCGAAAAATGACGGCACTTTCAACGTCTACGATGACATCCGAGAGAAGCTGATTGCCCGTGGCATCCCCGCCGAGCAGGTGCGCTTCATCCATGAAGCGACCACCGATGCACAGAAAAAAGAGCTGTTCGGCAAGGTGCGGAGCGGCGAGGTGCGTGTCCTCTTAGGCTCCACCCAGAAGATGGGCGCAGGTACAAACGTGCAGGACAGGCTTGTGGCGATTCACAACCTCGACTGCCCTTGGCGACCCTCGGACTTGGAACAGCGCCAGGGGAGGGTTGAAAGGCAGGGCAACATGTTCCCAGAGGTGGAAGTCTACCGCTATGTGACGGAGCAGACCTTTGATGCCTACCTCTATCAGCTTGTGGAATCCAAGCAGAAATTCATCTCCCAGATAATGACGAGCAAAAGCCCCGTGCGCTCCGCCGAGGACGTGGACGAAGTGGCTCTCTCCTTTGCGGAGGTGAAGATGCTTGCCACGGGCGATGAGCGTTTCAAGGAAAAGATGGACTTGGATATACAGGTCTCCAAGCTCCGCACCCTAAAGCAGAGCTACCTCTCCGAACATTACGACCTTGAGGACAGGATACTGAAACACTTTCCGAGGGAGATAAAGGAGCTTGAGGAACGCATTGAAAGCTACGGCAGCGATGCCGTCCTTGCCGAGCAGCACAAGCCGCAGGGCGAGGACAAGTTCTGCCCCATGACCCTATGCGGCAAGACCTACACAGAAAAAGCGGACGCAGGCGAGATGCTCCTTGCCGCCTGCAAGGAGAACACTTCCCCGCAGCCCGTACCAATCGGCATCTATCGGGGATTCCAGATGGAGGTCTGGTACGACAGCTTTTGCACCCACTACTGCCTAAACTTGTGCGGCACGGGAAAATATAAGGTGGAGTTAGGCTCCGATGCTTTAGGAAACATCACCAGAATTGAGAACGAGCTTGGAAAGCTCCCTGCCAGACTGGAAGCCGCCAAGACCAGAAAAACGGAAACCTTGGAGCAGCTTGCCAACGCAAAGACTGAGGTGCAGAAGCCCTTTGCCTACGAGGAAGAACTGAAAGAAAAGACCGACAGGCTCAATCTCCTTAACATCGAGCTGAATCTGGACGAGAAAGATACCCCCGTCATGGATACCGAGCCAGAGCAGGAAACCGAACCGCCCGAAAAGAAAACGCCGAGCCGTGAGCGGTAAATTTGCCGTTTGCACATTTGTATTGCAGGATTCTGGGCAGTATAATAGGTGGCGATAAGAAAAATCGGAGGTGAGGAAAATGTCTGATGCGTTCAGATTTGAGACTTTTGTAGACGTCCACGGCAGCATCTTCAACGAATATCTAAGCTCTGTCACCGCCAAGCTGTCACGGGAGGACAAGGAATACCAAGCCCTGCAAGCCAAGATTGAGGGAATCTATGGGAAGTATCCCAAGGTCTTAGGCGTGTTTGACAGCGAGACGGAAAGCGAGCTGACCGAGGAAGAATGTGCGGCTCTCATCGAAGTGATGGAGCTGAAGAACCAGCTTACGGACATGGAGATGCAGGCGGTGTACTTCCGTGGCTGCTATGACAGCGTAGGGTATCTCAAAAAAGCAGGGATTTTATGACGGACTGACCGAAGAAAAGATGGCGTTGGCGTGGAACTGATGCCGTCTTTTACATAATGTTGTATGATACATATCTTTTTCTCAAATAATTTGGTTGACAGATTTCGGGAAATAGAGTAGTTTAAAAAGCACAAAAATATGTATAGTCAGTTTCTCATATGTGTTTTTATTAGTTGAATTTGTAGGAGGTTTTATGATTATTTGGATTAACGGAACATATTGCGTTGGTAAAACAGATGTATCCAGAAGATTGAAAGAAAGACTTTCTGCCTATGACGCTGAATTATTGGAACTGGATAATTACAGCGATTCTATTATGGGCAAGGTACTTAAAAATCCAAAAGAGAACAATATTTCATATGCGGATATAGATGGAGCATCCTCATATGATATACAATACCACGAAGAATTTAGAGCGATGATTGAAGAAAAAGCAAATAAAATGCTAATCGTTGACACAGCAATAACAGATAAAACGTGTAAGAATATAGTTTTTGATTATCTGTCTGATAAATACGATGATTTATTGCATATTATTCTTGTCGCAGATGAAGAGACAATAAAATTGCGAATTCAAAATGATGGTAAGAGAAAACATGAGGATAAGTTATTCGCTCTAAACTACTTAAAAAAGAATATATCCTTTATGGAGGAAAATTTTAAGGATGCAGTATGGATAAGAACGGATAACCGTAATATAGAAAGTATTGTTGATGAAATAATAGAATCAGTTAAGTTCAGAACGAAATAAAGATATTCTTACATAGCCGAGAGGTTTTCCCCCACGAAAACCCCTCGGCTAAATTCATTTCTGGAGGTGATTTTATTTGAATGGGAAGTAACCGCTACGTTCAGTTTGACCCCGCCGTGATTGAGCAGGCACGGCAAATCGACCTGCTCTCCTACCTGCAACGGTACGAGCCTGGCAACCTAAAGCGTGTGGCAGGCAATGTCTACTGCACAAGGGAACACGACAGCTTGAAGATTTCCAACGGCAAATGGTACTGGTGGTCACGGGGCTTCGGCGGCTTCTCCGCCCTCGACTATCTGATGAAAGTGCGTGAGCTTGGCTTCGTGGAAGCCGTGCAGACCCTCACGGGGGACATGGGCGACTGGAAACCGCCGCCCCCTGCCGTGAAAAAGGACGAGCCGAAAGTGCTGCTCCTGCCGCCGAGGAACAAAGACAGCGACAGGGTGTTGCAGTACCTTTTCGGGCGTGGCATCGACTACGCCATTGTGCAGGACTGCATCGCAGACGGCACAATCTACGAGAGCGCCGACTACCACAACGCCATTTTTATCGGAAAGGATGAAAGCGGAATCCCTAAGTACGCCGCCTGCCGTGGCACGATGGGGAGCTTCAAACGGGACGCATCGGGCAGCGACAAGCGGTATTCGTTCCGACTTCTGGCAAGGGAGCCGACCCAAACCGTCCATCTGTTTGAAGCCGCCATAGATGTGCTGTCCTACGCCACCTACCTCAAATGCGAGGGAAAGGACTATAAGGCGGCAAACCTGCTCTCTCTGTCGGGCGTGTACCAGCCCAAAAAAGAGCTTGCGGAGAGCAGAATCCCCATCGCCCTCACCACATTCCTCAACGACCATCCCCAGATAAAGACCATCTGTCTGCATCTGGATAACGACAAGGCAGGGCGTTTGTGTACCGCCGCACTACAAGAATTATTGCAGAAAGACTATAAAATCGTTGACGCACCGCCGCCAGTCGGCAAGGATGTCAACGATTTTTTAATGTCCTATCTGGGGATTGCAAGGCAGAAGCCGAGCCGTGAAAGGAGGGATGCCCGTTGACTGCGTAGGAGGTTTTACCGTTTTCCAAGCCCCAAACCGACCCAAAAACCAAGACCGAAAGCGAGGAAAGAATGATTGAAAAAGTATGAAGTGACCCTCACCGCCCACTATGAAAAGACCGTCTCCGTCTACGCAGACAGCCCCGAAGAAGCAAGGGAGAAGCTCAAGACCGTGCTTTTTGACACCGACCTTGTAAAGTTTTCCGAGGCGGATTTCGTCTGCGGCGAAGCCGATATTGCGGACGCAGACAAGACCGAAGCCAAGGATGCGGACATCGAGGACGAGTGTCTGGAGCATGAGGAATGTTCAGGATGCCCCTATTACTGCCCCGTGTGCGGAGAATGTATGTATGAGGACGCAGACTAAGACACGTCTTACCAAGCACTGAATTTGGCTAACCAAATTCGCTTGTTAGGGGATGCCCCCTAATACCCCCAAAAAAGACTGGCATTAAAGGATGCAGCCCTGCCGTGGGCAGCACGGCGGCTAAGAAGAAAGGAGATTTCAGAATGAGCGAGTTTTTGTTCTTTGTCATCGGCATGACCCTCGGCGGTCTGGTGGGCGTTATGCTGATGTGCTGTTTGCAGATTAACAGGCTCTCCGACAGGGAGGTGAAGAAAAGTGAGAAACCGAAAGGTACAGATACTTTTCCGTTTGACTGATGACGAAGCCGAGCAGCTCCATGAGCTTGTGCGGAAATCGGGACGCTCCAGAGAAGCGTTCCTAAGAGAGATGGTGAAAGGCTATCAGCTCTGCGAGAAGCCCGACCCCGAATTTTACAGAATCATGCGGGAGCTGTCCGCCATCGGCAACCGCATCAACCAGCTTGCGGCGAAAGCAAACGCCCTCGGCTTTGTGGATACGCCCATGCTGAACGAGGAAGCGAGGAAGTGGCACGAGTTCCAGATTGATGTCCGCAAGAGATACCTGCTCCCGAAACGGACGGCGGTCTGATGGCAGTCTGCGAGATATGGGATGTGAAAGGCAGGCTCGACCACCCAATCGACTATGCCGAAAACCCAGAAAAGACCGCCAACCCGAAATACACCGAAGCGGACTTGCAGGCGATGGGCGATGTGATGAAGTACGCCACCAATGGTGACAAGACCGAGCATCAGTATTTCGTCACGGGCGTGAACTGCGACCCCGCCACCGCAAGGGACGAGATGATGATTGCCAAAGCCCAATGGAACGACACGAGCGAGATTGTCTGCTACCACGGCTTCCAGAGCTTCAAGGCGGGCGAGGTCACGCCAGAGCAGGCACACGAGGTAGGCGTGAAGTTAGCGGAGAAAATGTGGGGCGGCAGGTTCCAAGTGATTGTCGCCACCCACCTCAATACCGAGTGCCTGCACAACCACTTTGTTGTCAACTCCGTATCCTTTGCGGACGGCAAGCACTACCATGACAACAAGAAAAACCTGCGGCTCTTGCGTCAGCGTTCCGATGAGCTTTGCCGTGCATATTCCCTGTCGGTCATCGAACACCCAAGCGGCAGGAAGAAGCCCTACGCCCTCTACCAAGCCGAAAAGAACGGTCTGCCTACAAGGGACACCGTGGCACGGCAGGCGGTGGACGAAGCCATCTCCAAATCCTACACGCTGAAAGACTTTGACCGCCAGATGGCAGGGATGGGCTACCGTGTGAGCTTTGACCCCAACCGCAAATACTGGACGATTATCGGGAAAGGATGGCAAAGACCCAAGCGGCTCTATAAGCTCGGTGACGATTACACCAACGAGAGGATTACGGAACGCATACGGGAAAATTCCTATGCGGTCAAATTCCAGAGCTTTTCCAAACCGCATCCGCAGGTCAAGGTCTACCGTGTCCGTGGCTCTCTCAAAGACGCACGAAAAATCGGCGGCTTGCGTGGGCTGTATCTCCACTACTGCTACAAGCTTGGCATCCTGCCAAAGAAAAGACAACCGAATTACGCACGGCTTCACTATCTCCTAAAGGACGACCTTATGAAGATGGAAGCCATCACGCAGGAAACAAGGCTGCTCTGCCGCAACCACATCGATACGGCACAGCAGCTCTTGTCATATAAAGGCTCTCTGGAAACGGAGATAGCGGAGCTGACCGAACAGCGAAAGGGGCTTTACTCCCAGAGCCGTAAAGCAAACGGCGAAGAAAAAGAAGTGGTCAAAGCTCAAATCTCCGAAATCACGGGGCGGCTCAGGACAGCCAGAAAGGAGGTCAGATTGTGCGAGGGTGTCCTTGCCCGCAGCGGCACCCTCAAAGAGAAATTAGAAGTGATACGGGCAGACGAAAAAGAACAGCAAAGAAAGGAGCTGATGAAGCATGAACACAGGCGGCGAAGCGGCGGAGCAAATTGTCCGAATGAGCTTGGAGGGATTTGAAGTCGCTGCCAAAATCACGGGAGCAGGTGCCAAGAACATCGCCATCCTGCTCTATTCCATTCTGAAAGAGGAAAAGAAAACCAAGGGCAAGGCACGGCTCACCTCGATGCTGCGTTCTGGCAAGGAGCTGAAAGTCTTTACGGTGAAGAACGCCGACCTGCGGAAGTTCACGCAGGAAGCGAAGAAATACGGCGTACTCTATTGCGTCCTTGCAGACCGCAAGAACAAAGACCCCAATGCGGAGGTGGATGTGATTGCCCGTGCGGAGGACGCATCCAAAATCAGCCGTATTGTGGAACGCTTTGACCTTGCATCGGTGGATACCGCATCCATTGTCACCGAAGCGAAGAAAAGCAGGGATGCCAAGGACGGACAGCCAGAGCCAGAAATCGGCGTGCAGGAAAAGGCGGAGAAAGACAAGCTGCTTGATGCCCTCATGGGAAAGCCCGTGCAGAAAGAGGAAAACGCCCCAAACCCCTCGGTGGCAAAGACGGAAAAATCCCCTCTGTCCGAGCCTACCTCAGAGCAGCCAAGGAAGTCCGCAGAGGGGGCTACTATGACTAAGGACGAAAAACCGTCCGTCAGGGAAGAACTGCGGAAAATCAAGGAGAGCCGCAAGGAGCAGGAAGCGGACGCTTCCCCGAACCTTGACAAAGAGAAATCTC
>OFFW01001367.1_pt1 | contig 14795 bp, 12 predicted proteins | sample 1521501 | NCBI WGS metagenome assembly OFFW01 (sample SAMEA3504107, study PRJEB24116) | mouse gut metagenome | biome: mouse gut; feature: mouse-associated habitat; material: faeces | place: Denmark | collected 2011
CAGTTCCGCACGCTTTGGCGTTACCATATGATTTGCCTTTACAATGACATTGCCGTCCTTATCCTTAATTGTCTCACAGGAGAAGCGTCCTGTAATACGCTCCTGCAGACTTTCGATCTCTTCATTGCCATCCATGAACGCCTTCACGTACATTCCCGGAATCTCGCTTCCCTCTCCCATACAGTCCTTCGATATTCCGTACAGTTTAATTCCCTCTCCGGCGGCGGCTTCAATCAACGTCTTTTCCGGTATCCGCTTTTTGCTGGTAAGCAGAATGTGCAGGCCCGCGTTTTCCCCGGAAATCCGAAAGTCCTTTTCAAAATCTGCCATCTGTCCCAGAAGAAAATCATGCCTTCCCCTGTAAATCTTTCTCATTTTATTTAAATACCGCTCAAAATGGCCGTTCCTGATAAATTCGTTTAGTATACGCTGGTCGATTCTTGACACCGTACAGGCATAGAACCCGCAGTTTTCCTGATAAGCCGGAAGAAGCCTCTCCGGCAGCACCATATAGCCTACACGAATCGCCGGGGCTATAGCCTTGGAAAAGGTTCCCATATAAATTACCCGGCCGCTCCCGTCAGACGCCTGCAGGGCCGGAACCGGCTTTCCCTTATACCGGAACTCGCTGTCGTAATCGTCTTCTATCAGATACCGGTCGCCGGCCTCCTTCGCCCATTTTAAAAGCTCCATTCTCCTGCCAATGGGCATCACTATCCCCGTGGGATATTGGTGGCTCGGCATCACATAGGCCGCCCTTGCTCCGCTCTCCCGCAGCTTTTCCACTATCATCCCGCCAAAGTCCATGGGGATTGCCCTTATATCGTAGGCAAAGGACTGAAACATTCTGTAAGCCCGCTTGTAGGTAGGCTCTTCCATGGCAAGAGGCACGTGCCGCCCCAGAATCTTTTCCAGCAGCATCAGCAGATAATCCGTTCCCGCGCCCACGATAATCTGTTCCGGCCGGCAGTTCACCCCTCTGGAGGAATGCAGGTATTTCCCGATTGTCTCCCGAAGCTGCGCATCCCCTTTCGCGTCCCCAAGGGCAAACATTTCGCTGTTGGCGTCCACTAGAATATCCCTGGTAATCTTCTTCCAGGTCGCAAAAGGAAAATTTTTCAGGCTCAGGGCATGGGGCGAGAAATCATACAGTACCTTATGGCTCTCTTTACGGCATTTCTCCCCTCCTTTGCCGTCGCTTCCGTCCCCTCTTATCTCCCCGTTTCCCCGGGGCCTGGCGGCCTCTTCCCTTCTGCCCAAAATGTGTGTTTCCTCCTCATCCTCCCCCGGGAAATGAAACAGTTCCTCCGCCCGGCTTACGAAATAGCCCCTGCAGGGCCTTGCCTCCAGGTAGCCTTCCGCCACAAGCTGCCCGTAGGCAAAGTCAACGGTGCTTCTTGCCACCTGAAGATATTCCGCCAGTGAACGAGTTGAGGGAAGCTTTTCGCCCGCGAAAAGCTTCCCCTTTCTGATTTCCTCTTTAATATACTCGTAAATCTGCTGATACAGATACTTTTCCCCCGTATCTTTCAGCTCTATTGTCAAATCGCTCATAACCGCTTACCGCTTCTCCTTAAGCCGTGCAATCAGCTCATCCTTCGCGTCCCTGGCCTTTTCCTTCATCCTGTGGGATACGGTGGTGTTTGTCAGGATTGCCGATATCAGTTTTGAAGAAATATCAAACTGGCCGTTATACATGGCAAGAACGGCAATAATGTAGTCCAGCGTGTGTTCGTCCATACCGCACATGGGATAATTTTCGCTTTGCTTTGCCGTGATGAATCCTTCGAGAGCATTTTTGAGAAATTCGTCCTCCTGCTTTTTCAAATCCTTCATCCTGGCCTCAAAATCCGGCCCTACGCCGTCCATATTTTCCTGCATACTGCGCAGGAGCCATCCGGTTTTCAGGCAGATGTAAGCCTTTTCGCTGGCCTTGGCCCGCTTGACAATGGCGTTTGCTAGGCTCAGCTTATATCTCTCCAGTGCATCCTCGTAAGTATAGGTTACCTTTTTTAAATTGGTCGGCTGATAAGATGCCGAAATCAATTCCCGGATTGCCTTAATCTGAAACGGCATAAGTCCCTTAAAATAACGACCAAGAGCCGCGAATCCGCAGTGGGGGCAAATCACCACGTCGTACTTAAGCGGTTCAAAGTTTTCATAAACCGGACGTAAATCCAAATCCGTCCTCACAAGCTTTGCCTTTGCCACTTTAAGCGTTCTTTCCTTGATGGTGGCATAACATACCGGACATTCATGGGTTTTATCGTACAGATAATCCTCCTCTTTCATTTTGGGAGGAGCCTCTTTGGGTTTTTCGGCTTCTTTTTCTTTTTTTTCTTCCTCGTACAGCCCTGCGGCTTCCAAATAGTGGAGTCCAAACTTTTCCAATCCAGATAATAACCCCGCCATTTCAACCCCTCCTAACCTTCCGGAACTGCGCTATGCCTTTGGCAGCACAAACGAACTTTTCAGTGATACAATTCTGTTAAATACCAAAGCGTCCTCCTTCGAATCCTTTGCGTCCACACAGAAATATCCCTGACGGACAAACTGAAATTTATCATACGGCCTGGCATCCTTAAGAGCCGGCTCCAAATAGCAATCCCTGAGAACTGTCAGCGAGTCGGGATTTAAGTTCAGGCTCCCGTCCTCGTTATAAACGCCTTTTTCTTCATCAATAATATTCTCGTACAGTCTGATTTCCGCCTTAACGGCCTCCTTTGCGGGCACCCAGTGAATCGTCCCCTTCACCTTTCTTCCGTTAAAGCCGGAACCGCTCCTTGTCTCCGGGTCGTAGGTACAGTGAACTTCCGTCACCCTGCCGTTTTCATCTTTCACGCAGCCGGTACAGGTTACGAAATACGCGTTCATAAGACGCACCTCGTTTCCGGGAAACAGACGGAAGTATTTTTTAGGAGGCTCCTCCATAAAATCTGCGCGGTCAATATAAAGTTCCCTGCCAAAGGGCACCTGTCTTACTCCCATTTCCTCGTTTTCAAGATTATTGGCGACCTCCAAAAGCTCGCTCTTATCCTCCGGATAATTGTCAATAATCAGTTTTACAGGGTCAATGGCCGCCATCATCCGGGGACGTTTCAGTTTCAAATCCTCCCGGATACAGTACTCCAGCATTGCGTAATCCACGGAAGAATTGCTTTTGGACACGCCACACAGCTCCACAAACATCCTGATGGATTCCGGTGTAAACCCTCTTCTGCGGAGCGCGGCAATCGACACGAGTCTTGGGTCATCCCAGCCGTCCACAATGCCGTCCTCCACCAGTTTTTTGATATATCTCTTACCGGTGACCACATTGGTCAAATACATTTTTGCAAACTCAATCTGTTTGGGCGGATGGGGGTATTCAAGCTCCCTCACTACCCAGTCGTATAAAGGTCTGTGGTCTTCAAACTCAAGGGTACAGATAGAATGCGTCACCCCTTCAATCGCGTCTTCAATCGGATGGGCAAAATCATACATCGGATAAATGCACCATTTGTCCCCTGTGTTGTGATGGGTCATACGGGCCACACGGTAAATCACCGGGTCACGCATGTTGATATTGGGAGAGGACATGTCTATTTTGGCGCGAAGCGTCTTTTCTCCGTCCGCAAATTCACCCTGCTTCATTTTTTCAAACAAATCAAGGTTTTCCTCCACACTGCGCTCCCTGTTCGGGTCGTTTTTCCCCGGCTCGGTGAGCGTGCCGCGGTACGCTCTCATTTCCTCGGCCGTCAGGTCGGACACATAGGCCTTACCCTTTTGAATCAGCTTTACCGCTCCCTCGTACATCTGTTCAAAGTAGTTGGAGGCAAAAAACAATCTGTCCTCCCAGTCCGCCCCCAGCCATTTGATATCCTCTAAAATGGATTCCACGAACTCCGTTTTTTCCTTGGTGGGATTGGTATCGTCGAAACGCATGTTAAACTTCCCGCCGTACTCTTTTGCCAGTCCGTAGTTTAAAAGGATACTTTTTGCATGGCCTATATGAAGATAGCCGTTGGGCTCCGGCGGAAATCTTGTGCATACCTCGTCGCATACGCCCTCCGCCAAATCCTTATCGATAATCTGCTCTATAAAATTTCTGGAAACGGCTCCCTTTTCTTCTTCGGAGCTCCTTACGTTAGCATTTTCTTTACACATAGAATAAACTTCCCCTCATTTCAAAATCATTTGCTTAAAACTCTCTGTAATATTTTCACACAGTCCCGAAGGAACCTGATTTCTTCTAGCTTCCAGACTCTCTCCCTCAGCGTTTCGCCAAAGCAGACATGGATTCCCTTTACCCCGGGAATGGACACAGGCATTACCACCAGCGCACGGAATCCCAGATTTTCCATCCCTTCCTTTTCGCTGACGCCTATGGAAGAACTTTGGGACAAAATCAGCGTCTTTTCCCCTCTCAGAAGAGAGAGACCCATTCCCTCGGCGTCAGGCTCCCATTCAACATCCTTCCTGCACCATTTCGTCCCAATCTCAGGAAACGGCATGCCTTTCTGCACCCGGTAAATTACCGCGACGCTTAAATCCAGCACGCTTCCGGCAATTTCAAGAAGCTTACCGGCTTTCTGTTCCACGCCCTCGTCGCCGTCAAGAATCCATACCGCTTCCGTCAGCGCCTCGGCCCGTTTCAAATTTTCTTCCATTTCCGATTCCATGCGGCGCGCCCTTGCATACTCGGCATTGGCGGTTAACACGGAAAGCTTATATTCAAATAGAGAGCTTGTGATATCCCTTAAAGTATCAACTGCCCTTAAAAATTGTTTTTCCGTTATCTGGTTCTCGAAGCCCTCAAGAGGCGGATTTTCATAATCCTGCATATTCTCCGCATCGGAAAGAATCCCGCAGACAAGCCAGCTTACAACGGGCTTGCCGTTTGCCCTTGACACAATTACCGCCAGACGCATATTGGGATAAGCCGTTGTTTCAACCGTCTGGTCCTCCAATACGCTCTCCGATAACCGTGAAAGCATATCCAGAAGCTGATTCTCATCAATCAGACGTTTGATTCTTCCGGCCTCCTCCTTCTCTCTGTCAGATTTCACAAGAGGGGTTCCCTCGTCGTCCACGCACCACGCAAACACATTGGCAATATCGCAGAAATGCTTTTGCCACTTTTCCAGTTCCCCGCCCTCAATAAGACTTTTTAAGAGAGGGTCTTCCTCCTGTCCCCGGACAATGTTTTCCAGTTTGCTCACGGCAGATGTACTCCTTCTTGTCAACTATTCATCCACGCTGTAATTCGGTGCTTCCTTCGTGATATGGATATCGTGCGGATGACTTTCTTTCAGAGATGCCGCGGAGATTTTTATGAATCTCCCTCTCTCCTTCAGTTCCTCAATGGTCGCGGTTCCGCAGTATCCCATGCCGGAGCGCAATCCGCCCATAAGCTGATACACGGTATCTTCCACCGTTCCCTTATATGCTACGCGGCCTTCCACGCCTTCCGGAACAAGTTTCTTGGCGTTTTCCTGAAAATAACGGTCCTTGCTTCCGTTTTCCATTGCGGAAATGGAGCCCATACCTCTGTAAACCTTATATTTACGTCCCTGATAGAGTTCGAAAGTTCCCGGGCTTTCATCACAGCCGGCAAAGATGCTTCCCATCATGCATACGTTTCCGCCGGCGGCAATCGCCTTTGTCATATCGCCGGAGTATTTGATGCCGCCGTCCGCGATAATCGGAATATTGTATTCCTTCGCCACCTCGTAGGCGTCCATAATCGCGGAAATCTGAGGCACACCAATTCCCGCAACCACACGGGTGGTACAGATAGAACCGGGCCCGATTCCCACCTTGACCGCATCCGCGCCGGCTTTAATCAAATCTCTCGTTCCCTCTCCTGTCGCGACGTTGCCGGCAATCACCTGCAAATCCGGATACTTTTCCTTAATCATGCTAAGGCACCGAATCACGTTTCCGGAATGTCCGTGGGCGCTGTCAAGCACCACCACGTCAACCTTGGCGTCCACCAGAGCGCCCACGCGCTCAAGCACGTTTGCGGTAATGCCCACGCCCGCTCCGCACAGAAGCCTTCCCTGGCTGTCCTTCGCGGACAGGGGGTATTTAATCGTCTTTTCTATATCCTTAATGGTGATAAGTCCCACCAGATTGTAATCGTCGTCTACAATAGGAAGCTTCTCCTTCCTTGCCTTTGCAAGAATCTTCTTGGCTTCCTCCAATGTGGTTCCGGCCTTTGCTGTGATTAAGCCTTCGGCTGTCATGGATTCCTTGATTTTCTTCGTAAAATCCGTCTCGAATTTAAGGTCCCTGTTGGTAATGATTCCCACCAGCTTACGGCCTTCGGTAACGGGTACGCCGGAAATTCTGAATTTTGCCATGAGGGCGTCGGCGTCGCCTAACGTATGCTCGGGTGTCAGCGAAAAGGGGTCGGTAATAACGCCGTTTTCGGAGCGTTTCACCTTGTCAACCTCTTCAGCCTGGGCTTCAATGGACATATTCTTATGAATAATGCCGATTCCTCCCTGCCTTGCCATTGCAATCGCCATCCTGTTTTCCGTAACCGTGTCCATTCCCGCGCTCATCATGGGAATATTCAGCCTGATTTTGGGGGTTAACCAGGTTGACAAATCAACCTCGTTGGGAACCACTCCCGAATAAGACGGTACAAGCAGCACATCGTCAAAAGTAATGCCTTCGCCAATTATCTGACCCATATTTCATCCTCCATTCCAGTTACGCATCTGTCCGGTCAGATGCTGTCTCTTATGTTTCTGTGCATCTAGTCCATGAATACTTTACGGGGGGCCACAAGCTGCATGGCCTTAAGCATTTCCTTGTTCGGCTCGAAAATGACTTTCTGTTTTCCGTCATAATAGAACAGATATCTTGTGTCGGGCTGTTTTTCCTCTCCGGAACTGTAGTCGGTCACCTTGTCATTTCTGTTTTTGTACTGGTCCAGATGCCAGGATTTAACCGGCGCTACGATTTCCATTTTGCCCAAATCAAAAGTGGCGGCTTTCTTACGCCTTGATTTCGCCATAATCTTATCTATTGAAAGCTCTTTATCCACATAAAGATACTCATATTCAACGTCTGCGTTCAAATAAACAAAGTAAGCGGCAGCGGCAAACAGACCGCCGATAATACGCGGCACCAGATTCAGCATACCTATAAAAATAAAGCAGACCGCCAGCATAATTGTAAGGATTTTAAGCAGCTTCATATACACCGGCGTCTTTCTCTTGACAAGCCATTCCACATAGGTTTCGTTCATTTTTTCCTCCATTCCGAAGCATTTTGCCGGATAAACAGACAGCCGGTATCCGCTTCAGCCCTTTTTCGTTTCCGCGCCGTATCCCGGCGCATAAGTATATTTATAATATGATATTATATTTTTGACAAACTTTCAAGTGATATAGCGTTCCTTTTCCTTTTTTCTATTTTTAATGAAAACTTTATTGTTTTTTTACAGATTAACATCTTCTCTTCATTGACACCCCTTTTTTTAATCGCTATGATAGTTGTTATGGATAAAATATTTACGAAAAACAACCGGGGAGGAATTTATTATGCCCAAAAAAGAAAAAAAGCCCAGAGAGTACAGAGGCGTCGTTGACGAAATCAGACAGCAGCAGATGAAGACAAAGGAAATGTCCACGAAAGGAAAGCTGGAATATTTCTGGGATTACTATAAGGTTCACACCATTGCCGCCGTTCTCATTATTATTTTTGTTACCATGTTCATCCGTGACGTTGCCACCTCAAAGGATTATAATTTTTACGCCATCCTGTTCAACGCAAGACAGTTATCCGGCGACAGTCTGGAAAGCGCTTTTTCGGAATACGCGAATCTGGACACGGAAAATTATGAGTGCTATATTGACGCTTCCACCAATCTTTCCCTGACTTCCTTCACGGAATATGATATGGCGACCGTCCAGAAACTCATGGCCACCATTCAGATTGGCGATTTGGATACGGTGGTTTTTAATTCCGAACTCTTCAATAATTATGCCGGCAATGAAATGTTTACGGACCTTCGGACACTTTTATCGGAAGAAGAACTTGACGTCTGGAAAGATTATCTCTACTACATTGATTACGCCGAGGTTGAGGCCAACAGGGAAAATATGGATATGGATACGGAAGAGACGTCCGCTTTGGGCGGCGGGGCCGATGAGGAAGCGCGCAGCCAGGAAATTCTGGAAGAAACGAACCGGCACCGGAGCCCGGACGGCATGGAAAAACCCGTGCCTGTCGGTATCTTTCTGGAGGATTCGCCCTTTGCCGAAAAAAGCGGCGCTTATTCTTCACTGGTTCCCGTGTTTGGGTTCGTGTCCACCTCCAAACGGACCGATACCGGAAAACAATTTCTGGAATTTTTGTGGGATGAATCCGCTGATTTTACGCAGATGATTGACACTTCCACCGGCTTTTAACTCCGCCGCGGCTGGCAGACATGTGGCGACGCCCCGGCGGCAACCCGCCTCTTAAAGACGCCGCTGCTGGCGGTATCAGTACCGGTAATAGGGGATACCGCCGCAGCAAAGTCCGCCGCCTCCGCAGCAGATATTGCAAATCAGATTGGCGATGCACAGCTTCATACAAAGGCCGTCGCCGCTCATATAAGGCTGGCTGTAGGTTCTCTGTCTCTGGCGGTACCAGGTTCCCCCGTTTTCAAACTGATAAACCAGATTGCTGTAATCCCGGTTGTCCGGCTCTAAGGCCGCCGCCCGTCTGGCATGTTCTAAGGCAGACACCTGATTGCCAAGTCCCGCATGGGCCAAAGCGCTGTAGTAATACCATCTGGCGCTTCTTGTATTCCCCTCCATGCCGTCCAGCACGGTTCTTGCTTCCTTATAATACCCATTTCTTATATAATTTCCGGCCGCGCGAAGATGCCCGTCTTCCTCATAGCCGGTTCCTCCTCCGTTGCCGTAAAAACCCCGAAAGCTTCCGAAACCGCCAAAGTCCCAGCCGTCAAAACCGCCGAAGCCGCCGTAATTTCCGCCGCCACCGCCGCCCTGATAGCTGTATCCTTCCGTTCTTTCCTTCATAACCTGCTGATAAGCCTGCTGAATTTCCTTAAACTTCTCCTCCGCCTCTTCCTTACGCGGATTGTTGATATTCGCGTCAGGGTGATATTTTCTGCTTAAAGACTTGTATGCTTTTTTTATTTCTTCCTCTGTGGCGCTCCTTGAAACGCCCAGTACTTCATATGGGTCCCGCATTTTCCACCCCCTGCCTGCCGTCCTTGCGGCCTGCCTGTTTCTCTTCCCGTTTTTTTCTCACCATTTCATAGCGGTACCAGATTCCGGAATAGAGTATATTTCTTAAAATCTCCACGTTGTCTATGACGGGAAGTTTTTCAAATTCCTTACAGCAGTTCGCCATAATCATCGTGAGGACCGTCTTTATTTCTTCCTCGAAATCAGGATTTTCGTATCTTTTAACCAGAGGATTGTACCTGCCGCACCTTATATCCTCCTCGATATCCTCATAGGCGTCCATAAGATAAATAAATTTTCCCAGACAGATTCCCATGGCTCTTAAATTATCATGCCATTCGTCCTTACGGACCGCCATAATTTCACCCATGATTTCCCCGAACAGCCCCGCCATGTAATCCACGTCCCGGTTCTGCTTTCTCTCCTCCTGGGAAATAACTCTCATAAGATTGTCTATCCGCCTTGCCTTTTCCCCATAGCGGGAGCATATTCTCCGGTAAGCCTTTTTCAGCAGCTTTCCGTAGGCCAGACGGGACATCTTATACTCGTCCACCCAGTCGTCCCTGCACTTATAATAGGTAAAAAGCAGGTTCATATCAGCCGCGTAAAGGGTAAACTCACTGCTTCTTGCCATGTGCTTTTCAAACGGGTGGGCAATGCACTTTATCTTTTCCTCTTTCGTCTCCGGCTCATACAGACTGCCGAGAAGCATGGCGAGAAACGTCATGTCATAAGACAGGCTCATCTGGCCGGCCTTTCCGTATTTTTTCCGCAGAGCCTGACACAATCCGCAGTAGTAGGAATGATAGACGTCAAACTCTTTAAATTTCATATCCCCCTTATTAACGATAACATATCCGAACATAAAATTCTCCTGTTTTTACAGACACATTTACCAGCTTTTCTTAATAAAGGTTTGACCGCATTTGGGGCATCTGATTTCGATTTTCCCTTTGCCTCTGGGAATCCTGATTTTCTGTCGGCAGGAAGGGCATCTGTATATATGATGGGTTTTCCGCTGACGCATATCCCGTTTCCATGTGGTGAAAAAATGTCTGACCCGATATTCGTATTTCATATACGCAGTGTTTTCAGTTCTCCGCTTATAGATATTTCTGGAAAACATTCTGAAATAAGCATACGCAAGGCAGATAATTCCCAATGCGTAAAAGAGCCTTATTCCAAGCAGGGACAGCGCAAAACAGATGAGGACCAGAATCATAAGAAAACGGTTGAACTGGTCATTTCCATACCTTCCCTGCATAAATCGGTAAAACTTTTCTTTCATAGCGGTCACGCCTTTCTCTTTTATAATTCCCGCCTGCAAAAGGATATGGGAACGTATCTTCACGTATCTCAGACAAATGCCGCGGCTCTGACTTCTATCCTACTTCTTTCTTTGCCATAAATCAATAAACGTAATATAAATGAATCTAAATAATTTCTAAAAAAAGAACCGGCAAAAAACCGGTTCCTTTCCTGCTTTCCCGTTATCCTTTTAATCTTCTACATCCTGGTCAGCCGCCACAGCGGATACTACAGAAGATACTACCGACACTACCACTGCAAAAATAATCACTAAAAACCCACCGGCTAACAACATAAATCCCATTTTGGCATCTCCTTTGACAATTTATTTACAACTGTATTTATTGTAGTGGATACGGAGGAATTTTTCAAGTAGAAAATCATTAAGAAAATTCCCGTATTTTACTTGTTTTCCCGCCGGAACTGCACCGGGGTTATGTCATAGGTCTTTTTGAAAAGCCTGTTGAAATGTTCCACTGTCTCGTACCCCACGCTGGCGGCAATGCTCTCCACCGTCTGGTTTGTTTCCTTCAGGAGCGCCCTTGCCTTTTTCATTCTGGCCTTTTTCACCGCGTCCTGAAACGTTGCGCCGGTGTGTTCCTTGATGTATTTGGAAAGATAAGGTGCGGAGAGGTGGAACTGGCCTGCCAGCTCTTCCAGCGTCACGTCCTTGTAATGGTTCTGGATGTAGCGCATGATATCCATTATCCGCTCCTCCCGGCCCTCCTTCACATTCTCGCCCCGGGCCATCTTATTCCCGGCGGAAACCAACGCCGCAATGGAACTCTTGATAATATCCTCGTCAATTCCCACGCCCCAGTACATTTTGCCGTTGCACAAAATCCCCACATAGGCCGCCGCCTTTGAGGAGGAGCCTCTTGACACCGCATGTTCCTCATAAACCGAAAGCTCGTAACTGATGCCGAAAAACAGCTTCACGGCGTTGCTCACTGCATCCAGACGTCCGTTGCCCGATGTCTCAATCACTCTTCTTTCCCGGTTCTGCTCAATGGTCACCTCCGCCGTAATTCCGTCCTTGTGCTGTTTAAAATGACACTCGGGAACGTCAAAAATTTCTCTTTCATTGATATAATTATCCTCAAATATCCGGTACACATCCTCGGGAACAAGCTCCTGATGCCTCTGGTCCGAAATACCTTTCATCAGATAGCCCACTTCCTCTTTCATCTTATCCGGCAGGGAGATGCCGAAATTCTGTTTTAAGATAAAGGCAATGCCGCCCTTGCCCGACTGGCTGTTAATCCGAATCACGTCCGACTCGTACTCCCGTCCCAAATCCTCCGGGTCAATGGGAAGATAAGGCACATCCCAGCGCCTGCCGCTTTTTCCCTCTTTCCACCAGGCCATTCCCTTTGAAATGGCGTCCTGATGGGAGCCGGAAAAGGCGGTGAACACCAAATCCCCCGCATAAGGCGCCCTCTCGTATACCCTCATGCCTGTGAGCAGCTCATAGGTTTCCCTTATCTTGCTGATATTACTGAAATCCAGTCCCGGCTCCACCCCATGGCAGACCATGTTCATGGCAAGGGTCACGATATCCACGTTGCCCGTTCTCTCGCCGTTTCCGAAAAGGGTTCCCTCCACCCGGTCCGCGCCGGCTAAAACGCCGAACTCCGCGTCGCTGATACCGCACCCTCTGTCGTTATGGGGATGAACGCTTAAAACCACCGCGTCCCGGTATTTCAGATTTTTGTGAAGATACTCCACCTGACAGGCAAACACATGGGGCATTGCAATCTGCACCGTGGTGGGAATATTGATGATAACCTTGTGGTCCTCATCCGGCTGCCACACGTCAAGCACCGCGTTGCATACCTCTAAAGCGTAGTCCACCTCCGTCCCCGGAAAGCTTTCCGGGCTGTATTCAAAGGTAAAATTCCCCTCCGTCTCCTGTGCAATTTCCTTAAGCAGCTTCGCGCCGTCCACCGCAAGCTGCCTTACCTCTTCCTTGGATTTCTTAAACACCTGCTCCCGCTGGGCCACGGAAGTGGAATTGTAAAGATGCACCACGGCCGAGGGAGCGCCCTTTATGGATTCAAAGGTTTTCCTTATGATATGCTCCCTTGCCTGGGTCAGCACCTGAATCGTCACGTCATCCGGTATCATATCCCGCTCAATCAGCGCGCGCACAAACTGATACTCCGTATCTGAAGCTGCCGGAAATCCCACCTCAATTTCCTTAAAGCCCACTTCCACAAGCATTCTGAAAAACTCAAGCTTTTCCTCAAGCCCCATAGGCTCAATCAGCGCCTGGTTTCCATCTCTTAAATCCACGCTGCACCACACGGGCGCGGCGGTAAGCGTATCCTTTTTTACCCAGTCATATGTAACCACCGGCGGCATAAAATAAGATTTTCCGTACTTTTCCACTGCATTCATAACTTCTCCTCCAAAAATTTAAGACATATGATACCTTGCGGAAACAACAAAATCCCCGCAAAGCACCCTTAAGGGACACTTTACAGGGACGCATCTTCATCACATTTCAGTCTTTTATTTAATTCCTATGAATTTTAACATAGCCATAAAACGTGTGCAAGGCGTATATTTAATCAATTTTATTGATTTATTTTAACCATCCCATGCTGCATTCATATTTCTCTGTCCGTAGGGTTTAATACAAATTGTCTTCTGGTATTTAACAGTGCGCCCAAATAGCAAAAAGCGCTGTTTGACATAATCATATACTTACAATGGCTCATAAGCTGTAAGTCCCTGTAGTTTAATCCGTTGCTGTTGCCTTCCACAAAATACGTATGGGCAAAGCGGTTTAATCCTATTTGTTCCTGATATTCCCTGCACCATTCTATATCATCCGAAAACACAAAAAGCGAGCCCTTATCGGACTGTCTCCTCACAAATGCATCGACAAGCACTTGCAGCACTTCGAGAGAATTCGCCCATCCGAGGGTTACATAATCGCCTCTTCTGATATGCACGGATACCGAATCGGAGGTCAGGATTTTCTCCATATAGTATTTATTGTGTTCCTCCGTAATCGGCGGAAAACGAAATTCTTCCAGAAAAATATTCTTATACCGCGCAAACCAGAGCTTATTAATCCAGTAGCCATGATAATATATGTCCCCTGAGACATCCAGTATTTGCGGGAAATATTTATTGCACGCAATGGAAACCACATTTCCGTCAAAAGGATTAAAGGTCTGGTGGCCTTTTCCAACCTCGGATATCATGGAAAAGGGCGTTCCGTTTTCACATAAAATCTGAGGAACGCTTTTCCCCTCCCGGCGCTGGTCCAAAATGAACTGCCATACCTCTTCATCAAAGCATTCGCTTAACATGTGGGGCTTAATGCCGAACACCTTCTCCAACTCATAACCATTGTGGACGGTATGAAGAGCAAAATAAGAATCGTCCATGAACATAATTTCCCCCGGATGGGATAACTCAAAATATCTTGCGAATATATACTGGAAAGCCTGATTTGCCAGACCTCCGTTTAAAAACTGAATTTTCATTTTTTATGAACTGCCTTTCTTTGAGGGCGTAACCGGCTTAAAGTTTTTAACTCAGCGACTGCTTTAAAATTCTTCCACCTTCATTAAAGCCTTACCGCTTCGCTGACAAAAGGCTGTTCCGCCTCAAAACAGGATGCCTCTGCACTGATTTCTGCCGGCGTCTTAGAATTAAAATACTCCCTCTGCCATTTTGTATAATCAAACTTTTCCCGAATAATCGCAGAAATATAATGTTCCGCTTCAACAATACCCATCTGTTCCGTTAAGCATCTCATTCCCCGGTTCAAAATTTCAACAGTACTTATCGCCATTTATTCATCCCCTTCCATCTGTGTGATAAACTCTATCGGCGTCACCATTTTATTTCTTTTCGAAGCTAACCTCAAATGCCAAAAAACCAGTAAAGAAAGGAGGTTGCGCCATCTTCCCTCGATGAGTGTAACAAAAGTGTAACTGATTGAAAGGCCGGGCAGTAAGCCATATTCCGACATGCAAAAGACAACATGGTTTGTCTTACTTACTGTGTGCCTAATTACAATATAAAGCCGCCTTGCTGATTATGCCAACTGTCTGCCCCCGGTTTTAAGTTCTTTTGACTTGGCGGCCTCTTTAAGATTCGGCTGCCATATGCTGTTTTCTCTTATTCATCTCCGCCCAAAAGGCTCTTCCGCCTTCATTATAGAATGCAATTTTTTCCTGTACTGTCATATCTTTTGTAAGTTCATAATGATATTCCCGAATCTTATGAATATCTTCAATCGTAAAATCAGGACTGATAATTGGTTCTGCAATC
>OFFW01001369.1_pt1 | contig 14756 bp, 18 predicted proteins | sample 1521501 | NCBI WGS metagenome assembly OFFW01 (sample SAMEA3504107, study PRJEB24116) | mouse gut metagenome | biome: mouse gut; feature: mouse-associated habitat; material: faeces | place: Denmark | collected 2011
AACAGGAAAGAAAAAGAGCTGCCCACGTGCGGCTTTTTTCTGTTTTCTGCAAAAACCGGTCGATTTCTGCAATCCGGATTAAATATTTAAGTTTTCGCATAAAAATGTCGAAAAATTTATTAATTAATAGTAAAGACTGAAATTTCGGGGGTTAATTATATGTTAAAAATCGCCATATGTGATGACGAGGGCTATTTCAGAAAATTTATCAGGGAAATTTTAACCGGCTATATGGACAGGAGCGGGGGAATATACGAAATTGACGAATTTGTATCGGGAAAAGAGTTTGCAGGTCTGGGAATAGAGATTATTCAATATAATGTTGTTTTTCTGGATATCAATATGAACGACATGGACGGCATGGAGACAGCGCAGAAAATACGGGAGGTCAGTAATGATATTTTTATAGTCTTTGTGACGGCCTTTGCAGATTATACGCTGGAGGGATATAAGGTGGACGCCGTGAGATATATTCTGAAAAATAACGTCAATTTTTCGGAACAGGTTTATGAATGTATGGATGCGATTAGCATGAAAATGAATTACGTTGTCCAAAAGAAGACGTTCAATTTCAATGAAGGAACGAGAAATATTTCGCTGGAACGCCTGCTTTATATTGAAAGCCGCCTGCATAAACTGGAATTTCATATAATGGAAGACAAGCTGAACAGATATTCCTTATACGGCACGTTAAACGATATGGAGAGGGAGCTGGCGGACGACGCCTTTGTGCGGATTCACCAGAGCTATCTGGTCAATATGAAATATATTGTGAATGTAAGCCGGTATAAAGCGGAACTGAATAACGGCGTCAGGCTGGAAATTCCAAAGGCGCGGTACAGACAGGTGGAAGAAACATTTGTCGCATACAGAGGAGAACTGTAGATGCTTGATTACATAACAGGGGTTGGACTGACGATATTTGAGATGGTGAGCTGTAAAATTTTCTTTGAGGCGTTCGGGAAGAAGAGGAAGGAAAAAGATTTCTTCTGGGAGTCGGCGGTAGTTTCAGGGCTCATTCTATGCGTATACACCGTGGTTTTACTGTTGTACAAATGGTTTTTTATAAAGCAGATTGTGATAATAGTAATAATTGCCGGAATTATGACTTTATATTTGAATATCCGATTTGGAAAAGCAATGATTTTATCGATATTATTTGAAGGGCTGTTGCTTTCAATCGACTATTTTACGCTTTGGTTGAACGTTACCCTTTTTAACAGCATTGCGGAAATTAATGAATCGCAAAATATTTGGGGGTATCTGGTGGAGGTTCTGTCAAAGATAATTCTTTTTATGGTTGTAGTGGCGGTCAGAAAAAGAATCGGAACAAAATCTTTACCACTGATGGCAAAGCGGGAATGGCTTCGGGTTGTGCTTTTTCCTGTTTTTTCAATATTCACCGTTATTGCACTTCTGATTACGTCCGGAAATATTGAGAACCAGAGGCAGGAAAGTGTATTTCTGGCGATAGCGTTTTGTCTGGTCGGTATGAACCTTGTTGTATTTTATATGATAGAGGATATTTTAAAGCGGGAAAACAAAATCTGCGAAAATGAGATTTTCCGAATACAGGTGGAGAATCAGACCAATATGTACCGTTCAATCTCGGAAAATTTTGATAAACAGAGGAAAAGGGCGCATGAATTCAAAAATCAGATAATGTGTATTGAGTCGCTCTTAAGCAAAAAGAATTACGGTGAATTGGAGGAGTATGTCAGGAAAGTCAGCGGACGTTTGAGTGCGGAGCCGGATTATATTAAAACAAATAATATTATAGTTAACGCAATTCTGAACAACAAATATCAGGAAATGTTAGATAAAAAGATACTGTTTATCTTCAAAATCAACGATTTGTCCGGGCTGAATATCAGTGACGAGGATATCGTAGTTATATTGTCAAATCTGCTGAACAATGCAATTGAGGCTTGCGAGAGGTGCAGGGACAGGAAATATGTTAAAATGAAGTTTATGAAAGAAAATGACAGCACCGTCATATCGGTAAGAAATCCGTATGAGGGAGAGCTGATTATTACGGACGGAGAAATACAGACCTCCAAAAAGCATGAGACGGCGGAGCACGGCGTTGGTATAAAAAATATAATTGATGTTATAGAACGATACCAGGGGTCTTACGTTATGCGAAATGACGGAAAGGAATTTTATTTTTCGATTATGATACCGTACTGCTAAAGACATGGTGAGGATGTTTTCTGCAATAGGGGGTTATTTTCTGCAATGGGCATTGATTTTGATTCCGTTGAAATTATACTGAATTTATCAGGAGGTGGGATTGGCTGTGAAATGTTTAAATTTTTCGAGGAGAACCATAGTGTTGTTAAGCGTTTATCTTGGTGTGATTATGCTGTGCGGCATGTTTTATTCTGATGCTTTGAGCAGCGTAAACGACAATGCAGGAGCCGTAACATATACGTCACCCGAATTAACGCCTTTACAGCGGCAAAAGCATGAGAGCGAAATCAGATTAAAAGAGGAACTGTTGGAGTTTGATAAAAATATCGTTCATGTTTCTGTGCATCTGGAGGCTTCGGACGATGAAATTACCAATGCAAACATATTTATTGAAAGCCGCGAGGAAATTACGAATGAGGATGAGTTAATGCGGTTGGCGTCGGAAAGTATTAACCTTGATACGGAGAACATTGATATACTGTCTATGGAGATTGAAACCGGATGAATGGACAGGGAATATATTATAAGTGATTATGAGCTTGATGCCGGCAAAGAGTTTTTTCGGTGGTGGACTGGCTATGAAATATTTTGATTTTTCGAGGAAAATCATAGTGCTGTTAAGCGTTTATCTGGGTGTGATTGTTCTGTATGCTTTGAAGAATCATAATGACAGGAAAGGATGCATCAAAGCAATATGTATATTGTTGGTCGGTATAGCCGGGTATGTGTTGCTGCAACTGGTGCCGTATATTATTAAAAATAGGTGATAAATGTAATGATATTGTTATAAGTGGAAACTCTGTCGAAATAAACAGTATAATAGACAAAAATTTCACCAGACAACAAGGCAGAGAGAGGAGAAAAACATGGCAATCAGCGGAATCGGAACCAGTTGTACCTACATCTACAATTCGCAGACCGGAAAGCTGTCATCAAAAGATGGAACAAAAGACCCCTTTGTGGAATATTTTAATGGCGACCGGTCGGACGAAACAAGAAGCCAGTTAAACGGATTTGATGCATGCCGAAAAGAGGATATAATAAGCATGGTTGAGGTTCTTAACAAGGTTTTCAATGATGCTAACGGCTATGAATATGAGATATCGGACGAGATTGTTGATGCAGTAACCGCAACTTATTCGGTAAACGGAAAAAAGGTTTTTACCTCTTATAAAGCTGTGGTCTATACTTACGAGGAACTCAGGGGATTAAATTCCACAGGTCCCTATAAGACCCGCCAGTCCAAAGGCTATAACCCGGAGGATAACAGTATTAACATTGCGGTAGGGGATGTAATCAATCTCGGAAATGGCTACAGGCTGACCGTGATGGAGGACAGTATTTACGGCGAAGGCTATGGGCGGGGGAATGCCGAAGACGACAAAAAAATGCATCAGTTGGTTTATGGCTTAAACGCCTTAATCCGTTTTGCAGACCAGCAATGGTTTTCCAGCCTGATAGATAAGGAAAGTACGCCCATGCTGCTGGAGCTTCTAAGGGAGCTGGGAGTGGATACCAGCAGAGAATTTACCATTAACGAGACAAAATGCGAAGTGGTGAACGGGAGGATAAACGAAGTCGGAAACCGTTTTGTTGTGCCCAATTCCGTTTTTAATAAGGCGGCGAAACGGTATGAGGAGCTGATGTATCAGCCGCTTTCCAACCGTAAATAAATTGACATCTGCCTGTAATCTGCAGTCCGGGAATCTGTTTTCAGGTTTCCGGACTTGATTATGGAGTCTTTTCCGGTACCCTGTTAATTCTCACAGCCAGATAAACCGGTATTCCCTCAACATAAATATTGAAATATATTCACATGCAGACTGCCTGTATGTTATGATATGGGTATTATCTCACAAGGAGCAAATGAATAGGGAGCATAAAGACTTCTTTGGGAAAAGAAACCGACAGGGAATGATTTTCAATAAAACGAAAAATTAAATGAAACATTTAGGTTTTTTTGGTATAATTGTGAAAAGAAAAGATTTAACGGGAGGAAAATAAGATAACAATATACCATGGAAATAAAAAGGAAGACCTGATACCTGAATTTGGTTTGGGCAGTTCAGATAATGATTATGGAAAGGGGTTTTATACAACGCCGGGCATAGAATTAGCCAAAGAGTGGGCATGGGGGACTTATACATCTGGCAATACAGCAGTAGAGGAAGTGCCGGAGAAATACAGAGGCTACTTTGTGAAAAGAGATAAAAATGCACGTGATACCTATAGAGCGTTAAGTTCCAATCAGGGAAGCTTTTTTGAGTATTGTGATAAATACTGCAAAGAGATACTGGAAGACAATACCTTTGTTTTAGATAAAGAAAGGTTTATCGAAGCATTTATGAAATCTGACTGCAGAGCGCTCATGGAACTGGGCCACCCGACGCTGCTGTCACAGGCGGCATATGACACTGTAAAGAATTTTATACAGGTGGATAATAACAATGATTTCGAGGCATTTCGATTAAAAGGCGGGCAGTCTGAATATAAGCATATGCAGTTATACTGGACAGGATGGATGTATGCCTATATCCATTTTATGAGTAAAGTGTGCAGCAAAACAATAATTGAAAAATTACCTCTGAAAGAAATGCTTATCGATTATAAAACAGGACATGAAATGAGTAAGGAAACATACTATAAAAAGATAGAAGAAAAAGGGTATGCAGAGCGATTTTGCGAGGACGGAATGCAAACGGTTTTAAAATACGGGATTACATGTTACAGGAAAGAATGCCGGGTTCTGGCAGATGGATGAAAAGGCTGCAAAGCCGTCCGTCCGGCATATTTGTCACATATCGGCCCGCAAAGCGCAAATCAAAGCATATTTTGTAGCAATAAGTATATTGTCAAATGAATTTCAATTGTATATAATTGAATAAAACCATATTTGCCTAAGCAGCGAGGAGCGCCGGGGAAACAGCGGTTCTCACTGAAAAGAATTAGCTGCGGCGCAAGCCGCACGTTAAGGGTGTGCAAAAGAAAAGCAGCCCGGTTTTTTGTGCAGGAAAGCAGGGAAATTATGAAGAAAGGTTTGTCCATAGCAGTCCTTATCGGGCTGAGTGTGGCGATGCTCTTAGGGGCGGGAAGCCCGGAATCAGGGAGGAAAAAATTCCTTCCGGTAAAGACGGAAACCGTCGGCGGCATTGCCATAACTATGGTAAAGGATACGAATGCAAAAGGGCGCCTGATTGAAGCGGCGCAGGAGATGGAAAACAGGCGGGTAGAAGCGTCTGCACAGGAGCAGGCGTCCGTCAACGATTTGCCTGAAAATACAGCGGAGGACGCCGTGATAAACAGCTATCTGGCGGACAGTGTGATAATCGGCGATTCCATTGTGCTGGGCTACCGGAATTATTGTATGAAAAGCGGAAACGAGGTGCTTAAGGGAATCAAATTCCTTGCCGCCGGAAGTTTTTCCGCGCATAATGCGTTATGGCCGGTGAGCAGCGAGAGCGTTCATCCACTTTATCAGGGTGAGCAGCGTCCGGTGTGGGAGTCGGTTGCCATGATGGGGGCTAAAAATGTGTTTATCTGTTTTGGCCTGAATGATTTGAACATTGACGATGATACCAGCGAGTGTTACCGCCAGGTGATTGACAATATTGTTGACGCCGCGCCGGAGGTGAATATACATATTATCAGCATGACCTACACATTAAAGGATAAGGGCGTAGGGAAGCTGAATAATGATAACATACGGGATTACAATTCCCGGCTTGCGCAGATGGCGGAAGAAAACGGCTGGGGCTTTGTAGATTTGGCAGCGCCTTTAGCCGATGAGGAAGGAAATCTGAAGCCGGAGTACTGCAGCGATAACTTTGTACATCAGACGGCAAAGGCATACGACGTCTGGACAAAGACGCTGCATGATTATCTTGGAAATTTCCTGGCAGAGACAGAAAAGAGCGGGAAATAGTCCGGCTTACAGAATAATGAACCGGATATTCATCCGGAAAAACAGACAGAAAAGAGTGGGAGACTTATGAGAAGATTTATGAAATACCGGAAACCGGAGGAACAGGAAGCGGTCGGCGTTGCCGTAAAAAGAACAGCGTTGTTGCCGGTACTGATTCTGGGGATGTCTTTAGTGATGGCAGGCTGCGGCAATGAGGGCGGTAAGGCCGGCGATACCGGTGCGGAAAACGCAGTAGAGTCCGAGAGCAGCGATACTGCCGGAAAAACAGAGTCGGCTGACGACGGCGGGTCCGTCGGGACAGAGGCTGAGGGCGGCGAATCCGCCGGGGCAGATTCACAGGAGACGGCCGACGCTTCGGACGCGTCCGCAAAAGAAATGTCCGTGCAGGAAATTTATAAATCTGTGGAGGAAAGCGTACAGCTTCCTTCTATGGTGGAAGGCGATGACGACTTTATTTCCAACTATTACGGAATCGACCCGGCCAATCTGGATTCTTACGTATTTGCCAGCGCCGAAGACGCCACCCTTGCCACATCCGTTATCATTATGAAAGCCAAAAGCGAGGATGCGGTGGGAACGCTTGAAAGTTCCTTAAATACGGTAAAGGACCAGAAAGCGGCGGAGATGCAGGGGTATATTCCGGAGCAGTACGATATCGTCGCGGACAGTTCTGTTAAAACGGAGGGACTTTACGTTTATCTTGTGATAGCGGAAGATGCCGGCGATATTGAATCCGTGATTTCGGCGGCGATTAAGTAACGGGAGGAAGTTATGGTTTTCAGCAGCATACCTTTTCTGTTTTTCTTTCTTCCGGCATGTCTGATTTTATATTATCTTGTACCATATAAGGTGAAAAACTATGTCCTGCTCGCTTTCAGCCTGATTTTTTATGCCTGGGGCGAGCCGGTTTATATTGTGTTGATGCTTTTTGCGTCGGCAGTTGATTATACGAACGGACTTTTAATGGAGCGGTTTGGGACTTCTGCGGGGCGCAGGAAGCTTTTTTTGTGTGCGTCGGTGGTGATTAACCTTTCCATGCTGGGGTTTTTTAAATACGCTGATTTCCTTGTGGAGACAGTGAACGTGCTGCTTCGCCTTTCCGTAAAGCCCTTAGGCCTCGGGCTTCCGGTGGGAATCAGCTTTTTTACGTTCCAGACCATGAGCTACAGTGTTGACTTGTACAGAAAGAATGTAAAGGTGGAAAAAAATTACTTTACATATCTGACTTACGTCTCCATGTTCCCCCAGCTCATTGCGGGGCCGATTGTCCGGTTCGCCACCGTAAATGAGGAACTTCACAAAAGGCATATCGGATGGAACGATTTTGTTCAGGGAACGCTTCGCTTTATGCAGGGGCTTTTCAAAAAGGTGCTGATTGCAAATAATGTGGGCGCTCTGTGGGAGACGATTAAAGGAGCCCAGGCGGTAAGCGTTTCCGTGGAAAATGTTTCTGTTGCTACAGCCTGGCTTGGCGCTTTATGCTTTACCCTGCAGCTTTATTTTGATTTCAGCGCTTACAGCGATATGGCAATCGGAATGGGGCAGATGCTGGGTTGCCACTATCCGGAAAATTTCCGCTACCCCTTATCCTCGGTTTCCGTCACGGATTTCTGGCGCAGATGGCACATTTCCCTGTCCACCTGGTTTCGGGATTACGTGTACATCCCGCTGGGAGGAAATCGCGCGGGGACGGTCAGGCATCTGCGGAATATGTTCGTGGTGTGGTTTCTTACCGGCCTCTGGCACGGAGCCGCATGGAATTTCGTGCTGTGGGGACTCTACTACGGTGTGCTTTTGACGCTTGAAAAATATGTGTGGGGAGAGAAGCTGGCAAAGCTTCCCGGGTGGATATGCCATCTCTATGCGGTTGTGATTGTGGTGTTTGGCTTCGTGATTTTTGTCTTTGACGATATGGGACAGCTTGGCGCTTATCTGGCCCTGATGTTCGGAGTAAGTGGAAATGGGCTTCTTGGCAGTGAGCTTTTCTGGTACATTAAAAACTACGCGCCGCTGCTGATTGCGGCAGTTCTTTTATCTTTTCCGCTGTATCCTTTTTTGAAAAGGAAAGCGGAGAGCCTGCCCCGGTGGGGAAAAACGGCGCTGTCTCTTATCGGCGCGGCAGGATACGCGGCTTTGTTCGTATTGACGACGGCGTATCTTGTGAACGATACTTATAACCCGTTTTTGTACTTCCGGTTTTGACGGGACGGTCCTGCCAAAAGGGCCGCACCGGTTGGGAGAAGTGAAATGAAAAATCAATTTACAGTAAACGGCGGGGAAGACAGGCAGCCCCAAATCATACAGTCCATAACAGCCGTTTTTCTTACGGCCTTTGTTCTGCTGTTTGCCCTTGCTTTTATCCTTATGGAAAAACAGGAATTTTCCGAAGGAGAAAACAGATATCTGGAAAAATTTCCGGAATTTACCTTTGAGGATTTGAAAGAAGGGAAATACACGGAAAAGCTTCAGAGTTATTTATCCGACCATTTTCCCCTCCGGGATATGTTTATGGGACTGAAGGCGGAGACGGAGATTGCCCTTGGAAAAAGGGAAATCGGCGGCGTGTATATTGCAAAGGACGGTTATCTCATTGAAGATTATGCCGCTCCTGAGAACACGGATAAAATAGTGGGGCAGTTTGAAAAATTTGAGGAGAGCGTAAACAGCGCCGAAGTTTCCCTGATGCTGGTGCCCACGGCGGTTACCGGTTATGAGGAAAAGCTTCCGGCCCTTGCGCCTGTAAGGAGCCAGCTTGAAACCAGAGACGAGATTTACGGAAGGCTTGATTTTTCCACAATCGACTGCTATGACGCGCTGATGGAGGCAAAAAAGGAAAACGAGCTGTATTACCGGACGGACCATCACTGGACCGGCTACGGCGCATATGCCGCCTACACGGCTTACTGTGAGGCAAAGAAAATTACGCCGCTGCCCCTTAGCCGGTTTGAAATCACAGAGGTTTCCACGGACTTTAAGGGAACCGTTTATTCCAAGTTAAATGACGCCAAAATAAAGAGCGATACCATCACTGTTTTTGAAAACCCGGAAAACCGTCTGACGGTTTACTATGAGGATAAAAAGGAAACGACGGATTCCCTTTACAATTTTGAGTATCTGGATAAAAAGGATAAATATTCCATGTTCCTGAACAATATTCATCCTTTTATCGAGATTACCAACGAGACGGCGGACTCTGATAAGGAGCTGGCAGTTATCAAGGACAGCTACGCCAACTGCATGGTTCCGTTTCTGGTGAATCATTACCGGAAAGTCTACGTGTTTGACACCAGATACTATAAGGGCGGCCCCAGCGGCTTTATCAATGAAAACGGGCAGATTACCGATGTGCTTCTGCTTTACAATATGAATACGCTGGACGGCGATTTGGGAATCGGGGGTATTTACTAATCAAAAGCCCGGCAAAGCCGAAGGAACTTTTTCTTTCCGATTTTCAGCACGTCTCCCTCCATGACCTCCCGGTCTATGGAACCGGCCTTTTCCATATTTACGCGGACGCCGCCCTGCGCTATGAGGCGGCGAAATTCACCGCTCCCGGCCACGAATCCCTTCCGGATAAGAAGCGGGGATAAGTCTGCCAGACGGCATTTTTCTCCCGGTATTTGAAGAGTGGGAACGTTTTCCGGAATCCCTTTTTGGGAAAACGCCTGATAAAAATATTCTTCGGCGAGAAGGGATTCCTTTGGCGTGTGATAAAGCGAGGTAATGGTTCTGGCCAAAAGTAGCTTGCAGTCCCTGGGATTTTCCCCGTTTTCAAGGGCGCTTTTTATCTTGTCCAGCTCTTCCGGCAAAATGTCCGTCGCCAGCTCAAAATATCTGATAATCAGCCCATCGGGCACTTCCATCACCTTCTTGAACATCACATTGGCTTCTTCCCTGACACCAATATAATTTCCAAGGCTTTTACTCATTTTCTCCACGCCGTCAAGGCCCTCCAGTATAGGCATAAAAAGAGCGGCCTGAGGTTCCATGCCCAAATCCTTTTGCAGGGAACGTCCCATCAAAATATTGAAGGTCTGGTCAGTGCCGCCGATTTCAATATCGGCCTTGATGGCAACCGAATCATAAGCCTGCATGAGAGGGTAAAAAAATTCATGGAGCCCGATAGGAGTGTTGTGTCGGTAGCGGTTCTGGAAATCGTCCCGCTCCAGCATACGCGCCACGGTAACGGTGGAAGCAAGCCGCAGAATTTCGTCAAGTTTTAAGAGCTCCAGCCATTCCCCATTGTAGCGGACCGTTGTTTTTTCCGAATCAAGCACCTGAAAAACCTGCTCCTGATAGGTTTGGGCGTTTTGCAGAATTTCCCTGTCGGAGAGGGCTTTGCGTCCCTTGGATTTTCCTGTGGGGTCGCCGATTCTGCCTGTGAAATCGCCGATAATAATCACAATACGGTGCCCCATATCCTGCATTTGCTTTAATTTCCGAAGCACGACGGCATGGCCTAAATGGATGTCCGGGGCGCTGGGGTCCAGGCCCAGCTTAACGGTAAGGGGCGTATCTGTAAGAAGCGAGCGTTCAAGCTTTGCCCTTAAATCCTCTTCGCCTATTATCTGGGCGGCTCCCTGTGAGATAATGCGCATCCGGCGATTGATTTCTCTGTTTAGCGTTTCTTTGTTTACGGTTTTCATGGTCTAAAAATCCTCCTGCAGTTTTTTTGCAATCAAAAAACTCCCGTCCTTAATAGGACGAGAGTAAGTTCCCGTGGTACCACCTATCTTCACAGACAGTTCACACTGCCTGCCTTTTCGAGTACGGCCTTTAAGACGTATACTCTAGCATGGTAACGGGTGCGGGAACCGTCGCAGCCTACAGGGCCAGGGGCCGTTTGGTGCGAAGCTCAAAGATGTATTCCCATAAAGTTTCCCATGCGCCTCTCATCAGCCGGCTGCTTTCTGTATGCTTCACTTTACGGTACTTTTTCTTATCGTAGCTTTTATAGATTGCTTATATGAAGTTGTGAGGTATTTTAACGGCAGAAGGGAGAATTGTCAAGGGGAGGATGAAAGATTTTGGATTTACTTATACGTGGCGACCCAAACTGCAAACCTCGCAAATCGCGTCAAAGAAGTCAAATAAGAGCATCTCAGCCGAACCAGCGAAACCAAAGACCAAAAGACAAGCATTGTGGAAATGTGCATAACAGGCTATGGAATCTTGCCCATATCTTTTTCTCTTATAAAGGTATTTAAAAATATTTTGAAATAGTTATTGACTCCCAAAGTTGATATTGTTACAATTCTATTTAAATAAATTTTGAAATAGGAGGGCAGGAATGATTGGCAGTAAGTGAAGTATTAGCGGCCTTGGCAGATGAAAACCGTAGAAATATTCTGCAAAAATTAAAGGAGGGCAGAATAAGTTCTGGTGATTTGGCAAATGCACTGAACATGACGCCGCAGGCACTATCTTATCATTTGTCAAAGCTAAAAAAGGCGGACCTGATTTATGAAACAAAATACAAAAATTTTATTTATTATGAGCTGAACTTATCTATTCTGGACGAAGCAGTTATGTGGATAAACAGTTTACGGGGAGGTCAATAATGAAAGTAAAAAAAATAGTGTTTTATGGGCTTATGTTTCTGCCAGTGATAATTGCTTTAATTGCGTTACAGTTTTTACCGGAGCAAATTCCTGCCCATTATGGTTTAAACAATCAGGTAACGCGTTGGGGCAGTAAATACGAGGCTCTTATTATTCCCTTTGTTACAGTCGTGTTGGGTTACTTTTTTCTGGGAATAGCAAAAATTGCCGCAAAACATGAAGAAAATGGAAACAATAATGAGAATGTATGTATTGTTGCTGGCATTGTTACCCTTATTATTTTTAATACTATGACAGGGTATGCTTTATACGCTGGTTTTAATAAAATTGAAAATCTATCAACCAACAAATTTGATGTTAATCAATTATTGTTTGGAATTTTAGGTATCGCTATGATTATCATTGGGAATATAATGCCAAAGTTAAGAATGAACGCAGTTACTGGGCTAAAAACCAGGTGGAGCATGAAGAATGAAGCGACATGGAAAAAAAGCCAGCGTTTTGGCGGAATCTCATACATTATTGGAGGCATTGCAATAGTGGTGATATGTTTCTTTGTTCAAGGAGTTTACTGCTTTCTGTCAGCGTTAGGAGTAATTGCTATTCTGTTAGTAATTGACGTTTTTTATACTTATAAGATAGCTCAAATTTGTTAAGCAATAGGGCAATTATGTTGAAGTAATTAGGGAACGGCAAAATTTTTTACACTTCTTTATGCCGCATGAGCAAAGGGACATGATTTGTCAGGGAAAGCACGGTTCCGCCCAAAATCACCTTGCATTGCATGCCGCTTTCGTCCGGCAAGTTTTCTGAAATGCGGCTATACTTTTCTGGTGGTATAACGTATAATGAAGCCAGCGGCGAATCGGAATTTGACGGAGGTTATGGCATTGAACTTAACATATAAAAGAGCTACGATTGAGGATATAAATATATTAACAGAAACAAGAATAGAAGTATTAAGGGCCGCTAATAAATTGTCTGATGATATTGATATGAGTGAAGTGGAAAAGCAATCCTATGATTATTATGAAAAAGCTCTTTGTGATGGCACACATATCGCGTACCTGATATTTGATGAAAATTGCTTTGTAGGCACTGGCGGCGTCAGTTTTTTCAAATAATGCCAACTTATCATAATCCAAGCGGAAAGAGAGCCTATATAATGAATATGTATACACGTCCTGAATACAGAAGAAAGGGCATTGCGTATAAAACACTGGACAGGCTGATTAGTGATACTAAGCGTAAGGGAATTACATCTATTTCTTTGGAGGCAACTGCTATGGGGCGTCCTTTGTATGAAAAATATGGTTTTGTAAAAATGAATGATGAAATGGAACTGCCAGAATGTAATATGGCTTTATCGTCCCTGGACAGAGATTATTAAACGCTAGGTGTGCGATGGCTGTAGTTATGTCTATGCAGGACTGCTTAAGAAGGGTAACGGGTTGAAAGCCGGTAGAAAAACATCAAATCTCTTTTTAAGAAAGATGTGTTAATAATGGGAAATAAATATACGGAAATAGATGAAAGTAAGTGGCCCAGAGCAATGCATTGCGCTATCTTTAGAAATAGTGTAGAGCCTGCTTTTTGCGTTACTTTTGAAGCTGATGTTACCGGATTAAAGAAATATGCGAACGATAATAATCTGTCATTTACATTGGCCATGGTATATGCTGTTTGTAAATGTGCAAATAAAATTGAGGCTTTTAGATATCGGTTTGTAGATGGAAAGGTTGTTTTATTTGAAAATATTGATACAGCCTTTACCTATTTGAATAAAGAAACAAATCTGTTCAAAGTGGTTAATGTGCCTATGATGGGTGACATTAAAGAATATTGTATCTACGCAAAGAAAATCGCAGATGAGCAGGAAGAATATTTCACCGGTCCACTTGGAAATGACGTTTTTCAATGCTCTCCAATGCCATGGGTAACATATACTCATATTTCTCATACCAATTCAGGAAAGAAAGATAATGCGACGCCGCTTTTCGATTGGGGTAAGTATTACGAAAAAGACGGAAGAATATTAATGCCGGTTACTGTTCAGGCACATCATTCATTTATTGATGGACTTCATATTGGTGAGTTCGTAGATACATTGCAAAACTATCTTGGAAGCGTTTATTGAGATATTGTGAAGAGGGCGTGTTTTCGCTTAAAAATAATGAATGACTGGAAAAGTCGATTAGCCAACGAAAAACTTGGTATCACAGGGCCTTTTGGTTATATACTATATTATAATAAAGTGATATTTAGATTTGATTTATGACAGGAGAGAGCAGATGCGATACCTTTCGGTTACTGAAATAGCTAAAAAATGGAATGTATCGGACCGCAGCGTTAGAAATTACTGTGCCAAAGGGCGGGTAAATGGGGCGTTTCTTACCGGCAAGACCTGGAATATTCCTGAAAATGCAGAAAAGCCGGAGCGTTCCAACAAAAAGAAAGAGCAGCCGATTACCCTGCTGGACATCCTGCAGGAGTGGAACAATGAGAAAGGCTATCTGACAGATACCTGTCTGGCGGCACAGGATAAATATAAAACGTATTTGGATTATTTTAGGATTGCTTATGATAAATAAGGAAGACGCTATGGAATACGAAAAGCAGCGAGAAGAGGCAGTACGTATAATGAAAAAGACTATTCTGAACTGGAAAGAAAACTGGCAGATTATCATGGTCAAAGAATAAATATCGATGAAAGGAATTAGAAATATATGATTCAAAACACCCAGAAAATCAACAGAAAAAAATACAATTGATTCTCTGTATAATATAAGCAATAAAATTGGAAAGTGGACGCAGTGTATGCGTGAACCTGGAACTGCAGAATAATGACAGAACGATAAAACTGACTGTAAAAAGCGGGCTTCAAAAACCATATTTATATAAATCGAAAGCATATAAACGAAATGATACTGCAACCATAGAGGCTGACACACTGGAGCTGTCAAGACTGATTTTAGAAGGAAAAAATATCAGGTTTGAAGAATTGCCGTGTGAAGATCAAGAGCTGACTTTTGATACGCTATGTCAAAAATTAAAAGAATGTATTCAAATTGAAACTTTTA
>OFFW01001375.1_pt1 | contig 14727 bp, 12 predicted proteins | sample 1521501 | NCBI WGS metagenome assembly OFFW01 (sample SAMEA3504107, study PRJEB24116) | mouse gut metagenome | biome: mouse gut; feature: mouse-associated habitat; material: faeces | place: Denmark | collected 2011
AATATCCTCTCCGGCAGTCGTTGCACACGCCGCAGCCGGAAATATGGTACACGATTACCCTATCGCCCTTTTTGAACCGCTTAAGCCCTTCTCCCTCCTGAACGATCACGCCGCAGGGCTCGTGGCCCGCCACCATGCCGGGAATGTAGCCCTCCGGGCCCTTTCCGGTGTGCTCCTTGTAAATGCAGCGGATATCGCTGCCGCAGATAGTGGTAGCCTTGGTCTGCACAAGCACTTGTCCATGCCCCGGCACCGGCACCTCGAAATCCTTCAGCTCCACCGTGCTGTTTCCGGGCAGCACTGCTCCCTTCATCAACATTTTCACTGCCATAAACCCAATCCCTCTCTTTCCGCACGCCTTTGTGCGCTTTTATAAATATCGCCGCGGGAAACCTCCCGCGATAAAATGTCATACTTTTATTATAACAGCGGCATATCTCCGTACAAGTTTATTTCCTGCCTATTTGTGAATAAAAATGTCGTGTTTTTATAGATTTTATGATAATATAGATTCGGAGGAACAAAACCTGCCGATACCGGATTTCCAAAAAAGAAGGAGGCGCTATGAGAACTCTTTATACCGATATGAATATCCGCTTCACCATGGACGGCATTCCCGTCCACGGGCTGAACATCGCCTTCGAGCGCTTTACCCGCGCCATTCCCGCCCACAGCCACGGAAGCGGCTGTTACGAAATTCATTATGTACCCCGGGGCTTCGGAAAACTGAAGGTGGGCGGAAATTACCGCGAATTTGCAAAGACAGAAATAGCGGAACCGATATACGACATCACGCCCAACACCCTTTTTGTGACCGGCCCTCATGTAGAGCATTTTCAGGCGCCCGTGCCCCCTGACTCCATGCAGGAATACTGTATCTATCTGAAAATCAGCAGTTCCTCCCGGAAAAAGGCGCCCTCACCCGTACTTGACGCTTTCACTTCCATCCCTTTCTGGATTGGAAAGGATACCCAGGGCGTCCATACCCTGATGAGGCAGCTCTTTGATGAGCTTTCCCACCGCTATACCGGCTATCAGAATCAGGTGGAGCTGCTTTTATCCCAGCTTCTGATTTACACCGTACGCAATTACGAGCAGTGCAGACCCTCCCGGACGGCATTTTCCAAAAACAATCTCACCGATTCCAAATCGGTTATTATCGAAGAATATTTTCTGTACGAATATCAGAATTTGTCTCTGGATACCCTTGCCGATAAATTGAAGCTCAGCGCCAGGCAGACCCAGAGGCTTTTGATGGAATACTACGGAAAAACTTTCCAGCAGAAAAAAGCGGAAGCCAAAATGTCAGCCGCCGCCGTTCTCCTCGCCGATAAAGCCAGAAGCATCACTTCCATTGCGGAGGATTTGGGTTATTCCTCCGCCGAACACTTTTCGTCGGCCTTTCGGAAATATTATCAGAGCAGTCCCAGAGAATACAGAAAGCAGGCCCTGTGAGCCTGCTTTCCCAATATGGCATTCCAAATCTTCCGGATTATCTGGTTACGATATCAACCGGTACGTTGAAAATCTTCGCCACTTTCAGAATCGTATCAATATGTCTGCCTGTAGCCGCCGCAAAGTGATGGGTCGGGCCGCATTCGCTCCAGCGGTTCACAAATTCCCTCGCTCCGCAGGTAAAACGCGTTCTCATGTTGGTATCGCCAAAGGAAAGAATCTTGCCTTCCTCGTTTACGCCCTCCGCTACGATAAACTTAAAGTGTCCGTCCCCATCCTGGGTAATGGCAAGATAGGTGACGGGGCCTGTGTAAGGATAGAACTGTGTCAGATAGCCGCCGCCCGTCTTTCCGTGGAATACTTTCACAATCTTCATGGTAGGCTTCTTGTCGGAAATATCCGCATCGCCGGAGCCGCTGTGCCCGATGATGGCGATATCGTCGTTAAAGTCAATGGAATACATTTCGGCAAGCTGCCCCGTTCCTGAGATGGTCTTTAAAATACTCATTGCCATGGCAACCTTCATGTCGCCCTCAACGGCGCAGGCCGTCCCCTGCTTAATCAGCATGGAAAAGGCGGGAATCAGCATACTGTCCAAAACCCCGGCCTTGCCCTGTGCAAATCCGTCGTAATGGGAAGCAATCAGGCCAAGCTTTTCGTCCTTCACCCACTGCTCAAAGGCAACCACATATTTTGCCATTTCCCATACTTCTTCTATACTTCCGCCGCCCTCGATATCAAAAGTGTCGAGAATATCCTGCGCCTTTGCGCGGATTGCTTCCTCGTCGGTAATCTCATCGGCAATGGCCCACATCTTTTCCCAGTCAAACTGCTTGGTGTAAAGGTGCATTCTTCTGTAAAGATTGGACTCGTCGATATAAAGGTCCATCATGCCCGGATATGGTCTTCCCACCTGAGCGATATTGGTGTCCCGGAACCTTCTTCTTACCTGAGCCGCACGGCACCACTGCTCGATTTCTTTCTGTACGCCGGGGTCGCCTCCTTCAACCACTCCCGTAATTACAGCATGACGCTTTCCGTACCTCTCAAGGTCGGCCACCATCTCGCCCACGGCGCCGCAGGCATAGCCTTCGCCAAGCCATGAAGCAATATCCGTATGGTCGTAGTCAAGGGCTTTCAGCTTCTGCACGTTCACAAGAACCACCGGCACATCCAAATCCTTCACCGCGGGAAGCATGTTGTAGGATGTCGCGTAGGTAAGAAGCTGCATAAATACCAAATCAACGTCCGCCGCGCGGAACAAATCTCCGGCCGCCTGAGACTGCTCCTTTGTGGTTACCATTCCGCCGTCGATAATCTCCACCGTATCGGGGAGCGTCTTTTTGAACGCCTCGTACTGCGCCTCAAATTCAGGCACCAGCGACGGGAACTGCGGCAGATATGCGCCTAACGCGATGGAAAAAACGCCTAATTTTGCTTTTGTGTTAACTAACATGCTTTTTAATCCTCCTGTTTTCTTATTTTATTGTTCCGGTTTGTAAACCTGTATTTCAAAAGAATCGTAAATGCAGCTTCTTGCGTCGCGGAGATTCTCAAGCTCTCCCCCCGCAATCATCTGCGCCGCAATGTTTCCGATTGCGGTTGCCTCCGTAGGACCCGCATAAACGCATCTGCCTGTGGCATTTGCAGTAAGGCGGTTCAAATAGTCCGCATTTGCACCGCCGCCCACGATATGGATACTGTCGTAGGAAAGCCCCGTCATTTTTTCGATTTCCGTTACGGCTTCTTTGTAGCACTGCGCCAGACTGTTGTAGATAACCGCCGCAACTTCCGCAATTTCCTCCGGAACCTGCTGACCGGACTCCGCGCAGGCCGCCTGCACCTCTTTTGTCATGTTGGCCGGCGCAAGGAAACGGTCGTCGTTACAGTCAACAATGGAAGTAATACTGCTCTTTGAAGCCATGTCACAGATTTCCCCAAAGCCCAGCTCCCCTCCGATTTCCTTTTTCACGGACTGTATCATCCAAAGCCCCATAATATTTTTCAGATAACGGAAACGGTAATCATACCCGCCTTCGTTGGTCAGATTGCACGCCTTGCTCTCCTTTGAACAGTTTGCCCCTGAAAGCTCCGTTCCCATAAGCGACCAGGTCCCTGAGCTGATATATAAGGCTGCCTCCTTATTGCTCGGCACCGCCATAACCGCCGAACCGGTATCGTGAGTAGCCGGAAGAACCACCTTACAGTCGTAGCCGATTTCCTCCTGCATTTCCTTTGTCAGACTTCCCAATTCGCTTCCCGGCATGTGGATTTCCATGAAAATTTCCTTCGGATATCCCAGCTTTTCAATCAGGTCAAAATCCCAGTCCTTTGTTTCAGGGCTTACAAGCTGCATGGTAGTCGCGTTGGTGTACTCGGTAACCGCCTTTCCCGTAAGCAGATAGTTAAAATAATCAGGGATAAGCAAAAGTTTTTTCGCCCCAAAAAGCCGCTCCGGCTCCTTTTCCTTCACCGCCATAAGCTGGTAAATGGTGTTGAATATCTGCTTCTGGATTCCCGTTCTGGCATATAAATCATCCTCATTTATGATTTCATAGACCTTTTCGTCCATCCCTCTGGTGCGTCCGTCCCGGTATGCCGTCGCGTTTCCCATGCGCTCTCCCTTTTCATCAAGAAGAACAAAGTCAACGGCCCAGGTGTCAATCCCTACGCTGGAGGGAATTTTGCCCAACTCTTTGCATTTTTTCATGCCGTTTTTGATTTCCGCAAAAAGCCTGTCCGCTTCCCACACCAGCTCGCCGTTATTATCCACCATTCCGTTGGGAAAACGATAAACTTCCTCGAGCACTATCTTTCCGTCCTCTTTATGCGCAAGAATATGGCGCCCGCTGGAGGCCCCGATATCAATTGCCAGATAATACTTGCCCATACCTTCTCCTTTCTCCGATTTTGTATTTTATAATTATTTTACCGCAGGATGAGGGTAAAAAAAAGACACCTTTTGTTTAAAAAAGTGTCCTTATTTGCAAGCAATGAAATTTCTGCCAGATTCAGATTCAAAAATTAATTGACTGAATATTACGCGTCTGAAATTATCGCAAATTTGTATGGACATTATTTTTATATTGTGATATACTGACTTTACCTCACAAACCGGCGGTTATAAGAAAGCGGTGAATACCATGACAGATAATGAAGTATTAAATTTGATTCTCTCTGAAATGCAAGGCATGAAAACTGATATCCAGACTTTCAAATCTGATATGCTGGATATGAAATCTGACATGCAGGATATGAAATCCGACATGCAGGACATGAAGACCGACATGCAGAACATGAAATCTGACATGCAGAACATGAAGACTGACATGCAGGATATGAAATCCGACATACAGAACCTTAAAACTGACATGCTGGATGTGAAATCCGACATTCGAAAGCTGAACGTCCGGGTTGACAATCTGGAATCGCAATTGAAGCAAACCGAACGCAACTTAAGAAAGGAAATACATAAGGAATGCTCTCTGGTTCTCGATGAAGTTGAAAGAGTACATGCCATTTTAGATAAGCACAAAGCAGATAAAACAATGCATCCCGCATGGCTGTAATCTGCAAGTTACGGAGTGTAAATCCTGTTTAGTTAAACAACATAACAATCTGTAATTGACGTTAAAATTGAAGTTTCATTAAATTATACACCGACGGACCTTTCCAACTGTTCAGCTTTCTTTTCCATAAACGCGAGCATATCATCCCTGCTCTCTGTATGGGCATTGACAGCGAACTGCATAATATCCCTCTCTCCCCATCCGTTTATTTTCTTGAAGCGCGTGGCCAGATTTTCAAGCCGCTCCTGTTGCCTGCCGTCTAAAATGATTGTCACCTCATAAAATTTCATCAATTATTACCCCTCAGTCTTATAGGTTATTAAGGCGGATGATTAAAGGGGCTGAGAATTGTATTTCTCCAGCCCCCGCATCTTGTTCCTAAGTATTTCCTTATATGCCTTAATGTTATTGTAAGGTGATTTGTATCGGTTCTCAAGTGGTAAATATTGGTAATTTTATTCTGTTGTTCCTGCTAATTTTCCACATTTTTAATGCATACACAAATGGGGCAGAAATCTTCTGCCCCTCCCATAAACGATACCTATCCGCTTTTCATTTGAAAAGTTTCCACATTTGTATTTATATTGTTTATAACAATCTGGCCGCCTCTATCTGACAGACGCCGCAATTACCCCTACAACATTTCCGCCTGCCGCTCCTGTCGGATTAATAACATATTCCCCAACACTCGCCGGAATAATAAATGTTTCCGCATAATGCACCTCGAAAGGCTCAAAAACTCCTGTTGGGCTCTCGATAAGCGCCTTCTCTCCCTCTACCAGGTTTAAGACATGAACGCTGTCATTTAACCGGCACTTTACAGGCTTTTGAAGCATATAGCGGTGGGTGTCAATAAATTCCCGCTGATGAAGTCCTGTCCGCTCCACTAAAATGCCGTCCTCGTCCCTGCAGATTTCCTCCTGATGAAGCAGGTTTTCCTCAAGCCATGGCCGGGTTCTGTCCCACTGAATATTTTTGACCCCATGCTCCACATGGATAGGTCTCGGGATTCCGTCAAGCCCCACTCTTCCCCAGTCCCACATCTTAAATGTGAAAATGTATGGCGTTGCGCTGATTTCCAGTACCATGGTATCCGCTCCCGAGCAATGAACCGTTCCTGCCGGAATCAGAACATGGTCATGCTTTTTCACCGGTATCCTGTTCACATATTTTTCCGCCGGAAACTCAAATCCGCCTTTCTCGGCCCTCTTTAAGTCAGCCGCCATTTCCTCCGGCACAATGCCTTCTTTCACTCCAAGATAAACGCAGGAGCCTTCTTCACAGTCCAGAATATAATAACTTTCATCCTGAGTGTAATTCATTCCAAAGGTATCCTGAATGTACTCCGTAAGGGGATGCACCTGAAGCGAAAGATTTCCGCCGCCCATGGTATCTAACATGTCAAAACGTATGGGAAATTCCGGGCCGAACCGCGCGTGAACCTTTTCTCCCAAAAGCTCGTGAGGTCTGTAGAGCACCAGGTCCATACAGGGAATCTCCACCAGAATATCCCCGAACATCAGATTCAGGCTGTTTTCCTCCGGAACGCCGTCAAAACTCCATGCGAAATTGGGTTCCTCCTCCCCAAGGTTAAAATTCTGCTGCATCCAATGGCCGCCCCACACTCCCGGGTCGAAGTAGGGCTGCATACGAAAGGGCCGGGCGCTTACCTGAATCAGAGCCTGCAAAAAGGCCTCTCCCGTAATCATTTTGGGTTCTTCTTTCTTATTCGTGTCCACCAGATAATCAAAATCTTCAAAATGCTGCCTTTTATGTTTATCGGCAAGCCGCCATTCCACAAAATAACCTCTTTTTATCTTCCTCAGATTGTCGTCCTTACGATTTGTGCATTTCCAGTTTGCCATTCCCCGGCGGTATCTTAGCTGAATTTCCCATCTTGACAAATCAAAGTAAAGATAAACGTCTCCCTGTGTGATAAGTGACGCCCCGACGCCAATCACCAGTACGACTCCCTCAGAAACTGCCTTTATCCTCTCCTGTGCGGCTTTAACCTTTTCTCCGATAAAACAGTCCTCCAGCTTTTTATGGCACATAAAGCCAAATACTCTGTCGTCCGTCAGATATTCCCCGAACATTTCATTCAGTTCTTTCTCTTCTAATGCGCAATCCTCCGACTCAATCACAAGCGTCGGATTCAGACGGGAAAAATGCTCTAAAATCTCCTCTTTATCAACACCCGGATAAACATCGCAGACAAAAATCCGCTTTCCCAATGCAATTTCTTCTTTAAGTCTTATTATTATATCATCATAACCTTTAACCGCATGACTGTCATAACCTTTTACTCTGGTATATGGCAGTAAATCATAATTGCCATATTTGAGATATTGTTTATTCATTTTTACCCCCGAATTTCTGTTTATAATTCCACTGAATATTTATATCTGTCGCCTGGATAATAACAAATCGTATATTCCACGATTTCTCCGTTTTCTCCATATGCCTTACGCACTCTTTTAAAAACGGGCACGCCCTCGGGAATAGCCAGATATCTGCTGATTTCCGCCGTGGCCGCAACCGCTTCAAGAGTATCTCGGCCTTTTACCACTTTTATATTGCAGTCGGTCTGCAGAAATTGATATAAAGATTCCATATAATATTTCGTATCTAAGGGATATTCCCTTATCTTTTTCAGCCAGGTAACAGAGTACACAATCGCTTCCTTGCCGACGCTTCTGACCCTAGTGAGCTGGTAGCATTCGTCCTCCGGCTCTATTTCGAGCTGGACCGCCACGGACTTGCCGGCACGTATAAGCGCCATATCGCAGTAGCTGGTATTCATCACTTTTCCGTGAAGCTTCATTTCATCCGTAAAGCTCACAAGATTCTTTAAATTTTCATCTATTTTCTTTCCGTAGACCACAGTCGTTCCGATTCCTCTGGCGCACTGCAGATATCCTTCGTTTTCCAGCTCATTGATTGCCTGCCTGACGGTAATGCGGCTTACCTGATAGATTTCCTGGAGTCTTTTTTCCGTTAAAAACATTTCTCCTTTAACAAAATCTCCGTTTTCAATCTGACTTCTGATTATCTCTACTATCTGGGAATACAAGGGCGCCGCGCCTTTTTCTCTGTTTAATGTCATTAATTTCCAGCTCCTTTGGGTTATTCAAATATAATTTTACCATTTTCCGGAAAAAATTACAATGATACGGCCCCCTTACCGATTGTTATTTTACAGCCACTTTGCCATGCTGCTCATAAGTCTCTGGCGTATACATATAATCCCTCCAGCGCCCGCCGGGAGGTATCGGCCGTCAGAAAGATTTTGATTCCTCTCTTTTCGCATTCCTCCGAAAGCGCCCCGCCAAAATAAGAAAAACTTTTGGACATCTGTCCCCCCAGCACGAAGCCGTCCGGACCAAAGCTGTCCAGAAAAGGCAAAGCCGCTTCCCGAAGCAGGTCTCCAAATTCTTCGTATACTGTAAGAGCACGTGCATTTTCTCTTTGGCAAAGCTCTGCCAACTCCCGTCCGCTCTTTTCTTCTCCCATTACTTTACGGGAAATGGCAGCCAGCCCCCGTACGGAAAGATAATCGTCAATGATACCTTCCCTGAAAGGGGTGTTGAAAATCCATCCCATAGGCGGCGCTCCCTCCTCCCCCTTTAATATCTTTCCATGGCTGGTAAACGCCGAGCCGGCTCCCGTTCCGATACAAAGGTACATTACCCTTTTACAGTTTTTTACCTCTCCGAAGTGACATTCGCCTATAGCAAAAGCCTCCACGTCATGGAGAAAAATAAATCTGCATTTTTCCGCCAAAAGTTCTTTCTTCTCCGGTGACGGAAAATATCTTTTCATCTCTTCCGAAATGGACAGGCCGTATATGGAATCGTATTTACCCAGCCCCCGCATCAGACTGACGCCTTTCTCATAATCAAAGGGACCGGGAAATGCCATTCCAATCCCTTCAATCCGGGCGTCTTTTTCAGGAAGATTCTCCATAAGTGTATGCAGCACTTCCGCAAAATTTTTAAAAATTTCTTCCTGGCTGCCTTTTGCCTTTGCCTCAAAGAACCGTATTCCTGTTTTTTCCAAAACACCGTTCTCTGAAAGGATGCCGGCTTTAATATTGGTTCCACCTACATCCAGCATAAGATAAAATTTCCTGTTATTTCGCATAAAAACCAAGAACTCCTTCGTTATCGGCAGCACAGATTTCCATAGCCCTTTCCTTTGAACACTTCTCATGCGTGGAAAGCGTATAGGAGAATTCATAAAATCCGCCTAAATCCACTTTGAAATTTGTTTCCCAAAAATTATTCATTACCCAGGAATAAGCCTGCTCACGGTTCTTTTCTTCATTTTTGCCGTCGCATAAGCGGACGGGATGGGCTTTCAGCTCTCCGAACGTAACAAGCGGAGCGTCCTTTATTGCCAGTGTAAGCGTTTTTTCTTTCCCTTCCATCACAATTCCGTTCTGCAGCAGATAAAACTCCATATTGGTCCCGGGAAGCTGGTCAATCCCCGGCCTTATGATGCAGCCGGTCTTATCAATATATTTTACCTCTTCTTCTCCCGCAGTAAAAGGAAGGGATATATACAGATTTTCCGGCTCCCATACGCTGCTCTTGTGGATGCGCACCGTAGCCTCGAGCCTTGGAATTTCTTTGTATACCTTCAAAAAGATGCTGTAAAATCCGGTTCCGTAAAGGCTGTAATCCAACTGCAGCGCCGTATACACGGCGCCTTTTTCCACAATACGGATATCCTTTAAACAGGAAGCATACCGGGCGGTAGAAACGTCCTTGCGGTTCCTCCCCATCCTTCTTCTGCTTTCACATGCCTGCCCTTTCATGTCAGTCACCTCGTAAATCCCTGTAAAGGCAGGATACTTTGCGTCTTCTCTGATAATATTTCGGTTATCCTTTTTGTCAATAATCGCCGTAATTCCTTTTTCCTCGTCCAGAAGCACTTTATAGAAAGCGGTTTCCACACAGGCGCAGTTTTCCCTGAACCCATCCGGCATAAGAATGTCCGCAACACCCTCTGCGCCTATATGCGCATGGTTCTTTACCACAACCGCTTTCCGGTTCCCGGCCAGACGTATCATTACTTCCTTTTCTTCCTTAGCCTTCAAATCTACGATAACCTCTACCTGAGTGGCTCTTGCAATCCGCTTAACCTGAGAACTGAGTATTTCTCCGGTTGCAGCGTCCACTACCTCTATCGGCATATCGTCACTGAATCTCAGGCCCTCCATATACTCCCAAAATTCTATATATAAACAGACTTTTGTCTTTAAATCCATCGTGTGAGGGTTGATAATCCTGTACTTATGGGGTCTGTCCTGGGAAATCGAAACTTCTCCCTTTTTCGCGAGAACCTCGTCCAGATTCCTTGAAATCTCCGTATTCGCGTTGATGGCATAAGCCGTTTTTTTCATTTCCAGGTCGCCCACAAGCGTTTCCCATGGCTCTGACACAGAGGAAGAATATCCCCATGTATGCTCCGCGTAAAGCATAAGGTTCTCCGCAGCTTTATCCATCAGGCATTCGTACCCGAGTTCCCGCTTTTCGTCCAGCTTTTGGCAGATACTGTACTTTCTTCTTGCGTCACAGAAGATTTTTACCGCTGCCGGCGTGGAGCCTACACCGTCCGCCCACCAGTCGTTCCAATCTCCTCTGTAAACTGCGATATTATCACAGTTTTTCTCCACCTCGGCAAAAAACTGTTCCAGAGTTACCATACGGAATGTTATCTTTCCCTGATAAATTCCGTTCAGTTCGTTCACACGCCTTGCTATCTCCCGGCTTGGCGGCGCGTTATCGGTGATGGCGCCTGAAACCATAAACGGAACCAGATTGTACCGATAGCCTTCTTCCTCCAGATTCGCCAGATACCGCTCCAGCCGGATTTGTGCAATTTCAACTTCCCTTTTATCCGTCTCCTTGGCCGAAACGTTCAAAATCGCATCGTCTCTGATTGGCTTGTGAAATTCATCATATGTCATGTAGGAAGTTCCCGCGTGAGGCGAGAGAAACATTTCATTTCCAAAATGATAGTGTTCCCCGTTCCAGACAAGTATCCTGTTTCCTTTCGGGCTTTCCCAGTAAAAGGGCATTACCTTTTTATAAAGAGGGAACATCCCGTGATGAGGATGCAGACAGGAATACAAATGCTTTATCCCGTTTTCACTGAGAGAATCCACATATCCCCACGCAAAGCCGTTGATATCCGCCGTCATACCGGAAATGACGGGATGTCCTATTTTCTCTCCGTAATCTTTTGCCTGCGCGATTCTGGTATCCAGCACCTCTTTTGAAATCAGTTCCGTCATGTTTAAATAATTGCCTGACAGGCCGATTTCCCCGGTATGCACATATTTTTCAAAGTCTCTGATATATTCTTCAGAAGCATGGGCATAAAAATTTTTTACCTGCCAGTAGTTCTCGCACTGCCATACAAAGCCTTCATATTCCTTCCTGTTATTTTCGTGAATGTCATTTAAAATATCCACAGCCTGTCTGATAAAATCGCAGTGATAGCTGATAATTTTATCCTGTCTTTCCGTATAGCCGATATCCGTATGGGAATGCTGAATCAAATACACTTTCCACTGTTTCTTTAAATCCATGATTTCTCCTCCATAATTTTATAAATAAAAATTACTTTCCTGTATATACAAATCCCGCTTCAAAATTCTTATTTAAAAAGATAAAAAACAAAATGGTGGGCAGGGACGCCGCCAGACAGGCCATCAGCATGGCCGGCGCATGACCTGTGTTCATCAGAGACAACGACGCCATAACAGGTTTAATTTCCCTTGATTTCGTAAAGGTAAGTCCGAACATCAAGTCGTTCCAGCAAAAGGTAAACTGCGAAAGCAGTACCACGGAAAGAGGCGCCTTTGCCATGGGAACAAACATCTTAAGCAGTATCTGCAAATCGGAAGCGCCGTCCAATTTGGCGGACTCACAGATTTCCTTTGAAATTCCCGTAAAAAAGTTGCGCAGTACAAACATTACAAACGGAATACATATTGCCGTGTAAAATAAAATCATTCCCTGTCTGGTATCATACAGCCCCAGCTTTGCGTATCCCCTGAAAACCGGTATCAGATAAATCTGAAAAGGAAAAATCGTGCCGCTGTAAATCACCATAAACCAGAACATTCTGTGCTTTATATTAAGATGCGCTATTCCGTATGCCGCCATGGTTCCCAGTATCACCGCGAATACCGCCCCGCATGCCGCATAGAGCAGACTGCTCAGCATTCCCTGGAATATTTTGGCATTGTCTCTGATATAGCTTAAATTGTCCGCAAACTTATTTCCTTCAGGAAGCGCCCAAAAGCTCCCCATGTTGTATTCAACCTGTCCCTTAAACATATTCATTACCGCAAAAACAACAGGCACAAACCATATGACAGAAAGCACGCCCAATATACAGTTAATTATAATTCTGTTTTTCTTACTTGTTTTTCGCATATAAACCCCTAATCCTCTTTAAAAGAATTCCTGATATTAAAATAAGAAACAAATACAACAACGACAGTCAGGACAATGGCCACAGCCGCGCCCCGTCCGAAATCATTCCGTATAAAGGATTCCTCATACATTGTAAGCGCCAGTGTTTCGGAAGTTCTGTAGGGACCTCCCTTTGTCATAATCCATATATTGTCAAATGTTTTGAAGCTATTTACAAGTGACATTAAAAGCACTACCACAATGGTATTTTTAAGCAGCGGGAATACCACCCTTGTATAAAGCTGAAAAGTTCCGGTACCTTCAATCTGAGCCGCTTCAATCGGGGACGAATCAATATTGTTAAGCCCCGAAATGAACAGAAGCATATTCAGCCCAAGTCCCTGCCATACCCCGGACAAAATCATAACAAAGGTATTGACATACGGGATGGATAGCCAGTCCCTTACAAGATTCTGAAAGCCCAGCATTCCCATAATCCGTGGAAGTCCGTATACGGACAGAATCGACGTCATAAGCAGACCGCCTACCGTTGCGGATAATGCCGAAGGAAAATAAAAAATGTTCTTGAAAAATCCCGGCAGAGAACTTTTGGTAATTAAAATTGCAAAAAGCAGCGGCAAAGCCATAGACAGTATCAGGGAACTTGCCACCCATATAATCGTATTCATAACCGAAGTCAGGAAATTCTTATCCCCGAACAGCTTCTTGTAATTATCAAATCCTACAAAAACCATTTCCGAAAATCCGTCCCACTCAAAGAAACTGAGTCTGAACGCATAAATGATAGAAGTAACGAAAAAAATAACGACAAACAAAACCGCAGGCGCAATATACAGATAATCCTTATAGTTTTTTAATGAAAAGGATTTTCTCATTAAACGGATAACCCCCTTTCTCATCCGGGCAAAAAGCCGCCGCAGCCACTTACTGCGGCAGCCCTTTGTCAAATTCTTTTCTTAATTTCCAAATACTGCGTCGGCCTCCGCCTGAATTGCATTCAGCATCTCGTCAACGCCCGAATATTTGAGCTGGAACTTCATAAGCTCATCCAGAACAAAATCTCTCAGTTTATCCGGAGTGTTTTCATAAAATCTCAGTACCATCTGATAATTATCCGCATCAGCGGTGGCATCCAGAATTTTCTTTACTGTCGGAGTATCTACGGTAACCTTGCTGGTATTTGTATAGCCAAATTCTTTGTGAAGTACATTCTGCACGTCTTCCGAATACCATGTTTCCAATATCTTAACTGCATCGTCCTTCTGTCCGCTGAAGCTGGATACGCACAAGGGAGCCGCTTCGAAGAAAATGGTTCTCTTACCGCCGTCCATAGCCGGAACAACAAAGGCATCTATGCTTTCGCCTTCCTTCATATCAAAGTCTTTCCTCATACCCGCAAATTCCACATGAGGCTCCAGCATCATTGCAACTTCTCCCTTAGCAAAAGCGGTTCTGACGTCGGTACCGTAATCCATCGGCACGGAAAAATAATCCTTGTCCAGCATATCCTTCCAGATTCCCATCACTTCCGCAACCCGCTCGTCTGTATATTTGATGCTTCCATCGCATATGCCCTTGTACAGTTCCACATCTTTCGCCGCAAGCAATGCCTGAAACCAGATGAAACCAGCCCATGAATCACTCTTTAAAGCAATGGGTGCCACGCCGTTGGATTTTAAATCCTCACACAACTGCAGAAACTCATCAAATGTTTCCGGTTCCTTTAATCCGTACTGGTCAAATACCGTCTTGTTGTAGAGAACAACATTATAAAGAACGCTCCATGGCGCTGCATAGATTTTACCGTCAAAGGTAAACGCATCCGCAACTCCCTGAGATACTCCCGCATCGAAAATAGCGCTCTCCCACACAGAAGTCAAATCCTCCACCAGGCCGTTCTCTACCAGTGTCTGAAGCTGAGGGCCGCTCCACCAGGTAAAAAGCCCCGGCGCTTTTGCATCACGGACAGTCTGTTGCATAGCCGTCTGATAAGATGCCGTGTCCGGATAGGGAATCATATCCAGCGTATAGCCGGAAGCTTCATGGATTGCGCCTATCATAGCGTCCAGTGCGGTCTGCTCCGTGGGGTACACCCCCCGGATCCATCCGACCACCGCACGGCCCTGCTCCTCCTCGGTCAAAATGCGGTCGTAAATGGCCGTGATCTGGGGGATATCCTCCCTAACTGCCCTTCGAACCGTCATAGCGATGCCTCCTATCTGGTGAGAAGTTTTTTCATGCCCTCCTCCAGG
>OFFW01001381.1_pt1 | contig 14656 bp, 9 predicted proteins | sample 1521501 | NCBI WGS metagenome assembly OFFW01 (sample SAMEA3504107, study PRJEB24116) | mouse gut metagenome | biome: mouse gut; feature: mouse-associated habitat; material: faeces | place: Denmark | collected 2011
CTTTCCGTTCCAGCATCCCTTCTGCAGATAAAACAGGCCAAACCGGTGCAGCTCCGACAGCGTCAGAAACAGGCCCCCCGCGCCGAACGTATTGCCCAGCGGATCGCTCTCCCACATCGGATTGCGGATACCCAGATGTGAGAAAAGCCTCGGCGTAAGATAAGACACCAGATTGCAGCCCGCCCGCCGCTGAACAAGAACTCCTGCCAGATACGGTCCCACGTTGTTATACACAAACTGTGTCCCCGGCTCATACACAAACGGAATTGCCAGCGACATTCTCACCCAGTTTTCCTCCCGGTAAAGCGGGCGCTGATCTCCCATAAGGCTGGCGTGCTCCTGCCCCAGGCACATTGTCAGCAGATCCCGCACCGTCGCCTTCTCCAGGTTCCCGCTGACCGTCTCCGGCAGCTCATCCCGGAAAACATCCACGAGCTTTTCCTCCAGCGACAGCAGCCCTTCCTGAATTGCCAAACCGACCGCGCAGGATGTAAAACTCTTCGCCGCGGAATATACATTCCTTCTGCACTCCGGTTCCAGATGCCACGTGGCAGTATCCTTTCCTCCCTGCGTGACCCTGACGCCAAGGACGCCAAGCCCTTCCGTATCCTTTACAAACTTTGTGATATCCATCTAAATCTCTCCTGTCCGGCTTCTTAATTCTAAAATGTCTCCCCGTTTTCCGCACCTGTCTTCACCGCACAGAAATATACGGGAATATGCTTTCCACATTATAGCAGACATGGGACGTGTTTGCCACTATTTTCCTACAGACCCATCCGGCACCCAGATAGCGGTTAGAGGGCAGAAACAGCCTCTGTCCCATTTCCAGACTGACCATGCACCCTGAACTGCAGATGCGATCACAGATCATTATAAATCCTGAAACCAGGCGCAAAATCACATGCCACAGCATAACAATAAAACATCTGAAAATTGATTGAAACACTTTCAAAATATACATTAACCAGAATTTACTTCATCGTCAACCGTTGATACAGCTTCATTAATTCTGCTACACAGCTTTCTTCTGTTGTGTCCCTGATGGAAAAACCATATGCCCGCATAACTGCTTTGTCATTCTGCTGATGGGCTTTACGAAGTTCTGACGGCATAGTGAGTTCATCATATAAGTCGGCAAGACTGCAACCAGAATATAACTCTCTTGCATTTAATATTGCCTGTGCTGTCTGTTTGATTTTATTTTTCTGCTCTTCCGCAGGCTCCGGCCATGGAAAATTGTTATAAACAATGTCTTTGGAGTACCTATAGTCACTCTTCATTCTTGCACCCACAGTACGCACCCATGCCATATGCACATTGGATGTCAGAACTCCAAAATGGTAAAGAGATGCTCCCTCAATGATAAATAATGTATTTCCAGCAATTGTCTTTTCGTCAAGATATCCAATAGGTATATATCTCCGTCCCTGTGAAGATGTGATAGGTATTGCAATAAATTTCGCAGGATTACGCTGTTCCCGAAAAAGCATTGGTGTATCTGCTTTTTTTCGTGCACCGGCATCCTTACTTGCCGCCCGAATTTCATGCACAGCCCTGACACGTTTCATTACGCAGGGCATATTACGCAGCTGTGAAGGTGAACAATTTACCAGCCATAAGCACCATCGCTTTTTATTGTTGATAAATTCATATCCCATCATGTAGCGTTTAATATAGGGTATCGCCTGCGGTTCTTTTGCGATAAATTCATCATAATCTTTTTCTTCAATAATAAGATTCCCACCATCCATTGCCTGATTCCCCATAACTATTTTAGGAACTTCGCACATAGGCATTTTTCGACTTAACACCAGGATATTGGCACCTTCCATCAAATAAGGACTTATATTTGATACTTCTTTGACTTCATTGCCAGAAAATAAAAATTTTTCTGCATGACCGACCGCAGAAAAACCGATAATGACCACATGAACACTGGCCGTATTTCCTGACTCACTTTCCCATATAAATGATTTCCATGCAAAATTGATAGAGATCGAATATTTTTTTAAAAGAACCGACCACAAATCTGCCGCCATTTGTCCCTGTGAAACAGAATTTGTAGAAACAAATGCTACTTCACATTTTGAATCCTGAATATACTCAGCAGCTTTTTTATACCAGCAGCACACATAGTCAAGCAAAGATGGTCTGGTCCCGGAAAAGACTAATTTCATATCCTGCTTTTGGGTTACACCAGCAAATTTAAAACCTACAAATGGCGGATTTCCTATAATATAATTCAGTTCATGTTTTGACACTATACTTTGCCAATCGATTCTAAGTGCGTTTCCTTCAAAGATATTCGCGTAAGATTTCAATGGAAGAAAGTCAAGATTCATATGGACAATAGCCTCTGTTTCTTTCATCATCTGGCTTTCTGCAATCCATAATGCAGTTTTAGTCACAGTCACTGCAAAATCATTAATTTCTATTCCATAAAACTGACCGATGGACACCCGGATAGGATTACAAGCCTCTCCAAATACAATTTGTCCGCCTTGTAACTCATTAAGAATTTCATTTTCCAGCCTGCGCAGCGAAATATACGTTTCGGTCAGAAAATTACCTGAACCACATGCAGGATCAAGAAACTTTAATCCTGCGATCTTCGCCTGAAAAGCATTTAATTTTGCTCTTTTCGTACGTGCCACCGCAATTTTTTTTATTTCGTTCAACTCGTTTCTAAGCTCATTCAGAAACAACGGATCTATAACCCTGTGTATATTATCAACTGACGTATAATGCATCCCACCATTTCTGCGCGTTTCAGGGTTTAAAGTACTTTCAAACACGGCTCCAAAAATAGTCGGACTTATGTCTGACCAATCAAAATCCGCACTTGCTTTGTTTAAAAGCAGATTTTTAATTTCCTCAGTAAAAGGTGGTATCTCAATTGTTTCATCTGCAAACAGTCCGCCATTAACATATGGAAAAGCTGCGAGTCTGGGATTATCCTCCGCTAAATACTTATCTCTGTCTTCTACCCTGGAATCAAGTACTTTAAACAGTTCCACAAGTGCCTTCCTAAAGCCATTGGCCGGAATATCCTTCAGATAGTCATGGAACATCATGTGTGAGCCAAAAATCCCCGCGTCCTCCGCATATAAACAAAAAACAAGCCTCACACATAATGCATTCAGACTCTTATATGACTGCGAATCCGGCTCTTTGTACTGTACGATCAACTTGTCATAAAGTATTCCTACAATTTCTCCAGCCTTGACGGAGATTTCCATTTCATGAGAGAGTTCCATGACGTCTTCTTTAAACATAAAATCAAACAAAGGAAGTTTATTTCGCACTTCTTCAAGCAAAACTATTACAGGTGGCTCACCTGGTTTATTCATATCATGGATTTCGAAAGATCTGAAATTACAGGTCACAATCCATAGCGGAGTTTCATTAGGTGTCATCCATTGTGCATAATTACGGGCCTGTTCAAAAGGTGTACGCATGGTTCCATCTGACTGCAATATTTTTCTGCTTAAGTCTTTATCTATACTCTTTTGTTCTATAAGGACTCTTGTTTCCGGTATATAAACATCAATAAATTTAATCTGGTTATCCACCAGAACACGCTTTTCAAAAATAATTTTCTGTGTAATATCTCCAATCCCTAAAACATTGCCAAGAAATTCAATCCAGAACCTCTGACTGTCACTTTTCTCATCACCTATCCCCCGCCAGTCATTGTAAAACTTTGTAGCAGCAGCTCTTTTTTCTGTTTCTATCATAACATACCTCATATTTATCTTTATTGAATAGTACAAATCATTGCCATTAAAATTTTAACACTGGTTTGGCAAAAAATCAGCAAAAATATAAATAATAAATACAAAAGACAGACATTTAACCACAAAATAAAAGGCATGTGCATCTGCTGCACATGCCTTTTGCACCGCCTGTGAAATTATCTTCCCACTGCCAGCCTGAATTTTTCCAGACTTCCTCTTTGGGCGATCCCCCCCTCACCTCTCAAATTCCTTCCTGTGCCTCTCGAAAAATTCATAAAAATACCGCACATTTCCAAGCTCCGTCCACACCGTCTCCTCCAGCTCCCCTGAATCGAGATTATAAATCTTTGCGTTCAGCGTCCCAAGCATAAAGGGCGAATGGGTGGCTATAATAAACTGGCAGCCGAGAAACCTCGCCATTTTATTGATTTTCTCCGCCAGAAGCGTCTGATTCTCCGGTGACAGGGAGACCTCAGGCTCATCGAGCAGGTAAAGGGCGTCCGGCTCCATATAGTCATCCAGCATCTGAAGTGTTGTCTCGCCGTTGGAATATTTTTCCTGCGCAAATTTTATGTACTCCATCTGCTGTCTGAATTCCCACGAATCCCGCAGCTGTTCCCGCTGCTCTTTCGACATCCCGCGCCTGATATGTTCATATATGTAGCCGTCGGCGAGCACCTGTTCCTGCTGTATTTTCTTGATCTCGTAGAGAATGTCCTCACTTTTGATATATCTGCTGCCCCGGGGGAGCGCCTCATATGTCCTGCCGTCCTCATCGTCCCCGAATCCGCAGCTGCATTCCCTGACAAACTGTGCAAAATACGGTGTGATCCCGTACTGGTTATTCGTGGCGTACTCGAAGCCCTTCATCTCAAATTTATTCGCCATAATGTTCAGCATGGTGGATTTTCCGGAAGCGTTATTACCGTACAGAACCGTGATCGTGGAAAAAACAAGAAGCCGCTCTCTCTTTTTCCGGAATACATTGTATGGGTAAATATGAGGGGCATTCACCTTCTTATCCGAAAACAGAAAACTGCTTAAATATACCATGGCCCGCACCTTCTTTCCTGTGGTATACACACAGGATACCATCCCTCTTCCCCGGACGCAACAGGCAAAAATTCCGCCGTGCCGGGTCTGCCGCCCGGCTTAATCCCCGGCGAAGTGCAGGAATACATGCTCCTTTCCTGGTATTGCGCCGTTCTCACGGCGGATTGTCATGCTCTCAGGCATCCTTATCCGGATTTTTGCATGCTCAGATGCCCGCAGACATGTTAATTACCGCTTACGAAACGGGATCAGTGTTATTTCAAATGTAAATGTCTCTTCACAAAACCGGTATTTCTCCAGAAGCTCCGGCCCGCAGCTGTTCGAGCCGATGCCGTTTATCCTGTAATCCAGGCACAGGACGGTGCTGCCCGAAGGTTCCAGCTCATAATGATGCTTCTTTTCCCCGAGCTCTTCCTGCGTATATGCGGACGCGTTAAACGAAAATGTCTTTTCCGCCGCGGCCGCCAGTCCATACTCCCCGTCTTCCACCGCAACATAGTCGCAGTCCGTGTGACTTCCGTTTTCCTGCGGGCGGATATAATCCTCGTGCATCTCCGCCGCTTTCGCCTGATAGAGCCCATGGCTGGAAGCCCTGTGTTTATCCTCATAACTCTCGGCGGGCCCCATGCCATAATAAGTCACTTCATCCAGCGCCTGTTTTAAGAACAGGCGGAACCCGAACCGCGGCAGCACAGGAAATTCCATGTCACGCCGAACCGACAGGCGGACGGCGATCTTTCCGTTTTCATCTATGTTCCAGACCGCGCCGATCTGCAGAATGCGCTGTACCGTGTCCGCCACAACAGCCATGCCGGCGTGAATTTCCACCGACGTCCCGCTCTGGCGGACGGCGGAATCATAAGCCCTCGCACGGGCACGGTCATAATGCGCCCGCTTCCACGCATTTTTCACATACATATCGTTGTCTGTCGGGGCTCGCCAGATATTCAGCTCCATCGGGCCGTCCAGAAATGCCAGTCCCGCGTACTCAAGCTGCGAAAACAGCCCGGTGCGCCTGTCGTAGGTATAAGTGAAATTCTTCCCCCGGAGGAGGATCGCATCCTCTGTCTCCTGCACGCAGACGGACAGCTCGGGAGCTTTCCCTTCGCCGCAGGCTGTGGAACCCTCCCCGGGCATGTTTTCCCCAGATGCCTTCCCTTCACTGCAGGCCGCTCCGCAGGCCGGAAAACCCTCTCCCGGCCCCAGCAGCTTTACTGCGGTCTGGTTTCTGTCATCCGCCGTGTGCAGCGCAATCTCCTCAAAACCAAGTTCATACCCCCGCGGAATCAGCGCGCTCTCCTCCCGCAGGCAGTAATGTAGCTTCAGGTAAGAGCGCCCGCATTCCGGAACGGCTATCTTAAGATATGCCTCCCCCGTCTGCTGAGGCTTCACGGAAAACGGTGCGAGAATCCCTGTCTCCGTGCAGACCCCGTCGCAGCTCACCTCGTACCGGATTTCCACATAATCCGCAAGATCCGTAAATTCCAGATAATTTCTCAGGCAGAGTCTGTGTGTATTCTGGTCAAAGGAAACCACTCTGGCGGGACGGTATACGTTTTTATATTCCAGAAGCCCCGTGTGCGGCCTGCGGTCCGGATACACCAGCCCGTCCACACAGAAATTCCCATCGTGAATCTCCTCCCCGTGATCCCCGCCGTAAAAGTATCTTATCCTGCCGTCCGGCGTCTTCCCGTGAGCCACCGCGTGGTCGCACCACTCCCACACAAAGCCTCCGCACATCCGCTCATCCCCGTCAATCAGCTCAAAATAATCCTCCAGATCGCCCGGACCGTTTCCCATCGAGTGGGCATATTCGCAGAGAATAAACGGTTTTGCCGGAGCGTTTTCGAGATATTCCCGGATCTCCGCTACAGAGGGGTACATCCTGCTGTACAGATCCAGATTCCCGAAATCATACTGTTTTCCGGGATTCCGGTATCTGGCGCTCTCATAGTGCGTCAGTCTGGTATCGTCCGTTCTCTTCACCCACGCGAGCGCCTTTTCAAAGTTGCAGCCGTAGGCGCTCTCATTTCCCATCGACCAGATCACGACGCAGGGACGGTTTTTATCGCGCTCCACGCAGAGTCTGATCCGGTCCGCAATCGCCTCCTCCCAGACAGGATTGTCGGCAATCGGCTCACTCCAGCGGTCTGACCTGTTCTCACCGCTGTCCTCCCGGTAAACAAACTCCATCGGCCCGTGGCTCTCAATATCGGCCTCGTCGATTACCAGAAAACCATACCTGTCGCAGAGATGGCAGAACACCGGCGCGTTGGGATAATGACTGGTGCGGATCGCATTAAAATTGTGCCGCTTCATCAGCATCAGATCCTTTTTCATCTGTTCCACGCTGACCGCGCTGCCCGTGACCGGATCCGAATCATGGCGGTTGACTCCGTGAAATTTTATTTTCTTACCGTTTAAGTACACCACCTGATCCCTGATACAAATCTCGCGCAGACCCACATATTCCGTGATCGTCTCCGCCTCCGTCTCCATGAAAAGCGTATAAAGATACGGCGCCTCCGTGTTCCATGGCACAGGTTCAGGCACTTCAAGCGTTACCTCCGCCACCCCGCCCGGTTCCCCGGATTCCGGCGCCGCATTTCTCTCCGGCGTGGCTCCCCTCACTTCAGCGGCCGCCACGGTCTTTCCCTCCCTGTCGCAGAGCGTCACCAGAGTCCGCACCGTTTCCGCGGAATACCAGAGCCGGACCCGCACCGCCGCGCGGTCTTCACAAAGCTCTGTCCTCACAAAGTAATCCCGCACCACCTTCGCGGGACGCTTCAGCAGATAAACGTCGCGGAAAATACCGCTCATGCGGAATTTATCCTGGTCTTCCAGATAGCTGCCGTCGCACCATTTCAGGACGAGAACCGCCAGCCGGTTTTTCCCCTCCGCAATCGCGCCGCTCACATGAAATTCGCTCGTCGCGTGCGATACCTGGCTGTACCCGATATAGATTCCGTTGAGCCACACATAAAAGCAGGAATCCACCCCCTCGAAGTTCAGCCACACTTCCGGCGCTTTCTCATCGGCGGAATAGTCAAATTCATACACATACGCGCCGCACGGATTGTCCTGCGGGACATACGGCGGATCAAACGGAAACGGATAGCGGACATTCGTATACTGATGTCTGTCATATCCGGCCATCTGCCAGACCCCCGGAACATCCACCTGCGCGTACGCCGAGATATCATATCCGGGCTCATAGAACGCGTCCTTCCACGCGTGAATGCTGCCGCAGTAGCGGAAGCGCCATTTCCCGCACAGCATCTGCACACGGTCCGATTCCTCTCTGCACATAACCGGATCCTCCATGCGCCCGGACGCCGGAATGTAGTACGCCCTGGGCGGCATGGTGTTTTCGTGAAGCACCTGCAGATCTTCAAAATACCCTGGTATTATCATGTGGTCCTCCCTGTTCTCTTTTCCTCATTCTCTGTATGTACATTATAACGGAAAGCCCCTCCCACCGTCCATAAATAATATTAGACAGAACCTGCACAAAATGATACAATGATTTTGTAAAGTGCACATAAAATATCAGCCGGAGGACCGGATATGTACATGAATTCTGCCTATCTGAACAATTCACTGATTGATTTCAGGGACAAAAGCAGGCCCCTGATCGTCGGAAGCTGCGGAACCTATCATCTGTTCACCCGGCCGGAGCTTCCCACCCACCGCCCGGGAGGGCGGCTGGATTTTCAGATTCTGTACGTCGCATCGGGTCAGACCCATTTTTACCTCGAAAGTCCTGAAAAAGATACCATTGTAACCGCAGGTCACATGGTCGTCTACCGCCCCGGGGAGCCGCAAAAATATGTCTACTATGGCGACGAACAGGCGGAAGTATACTGGGTTCATTTCACCGGAAATAATGTCAGAAACATTCTGCGGCGCTATGGGATCATGGACAATATGCGCGTTATCGACACCGGAACCTCCATGGAATATACCAGGATTTTTAAACAGATGATACAGGAGCTCCAGCGCCGTCAGGCCGACTACGAGGAGCTTTTAACATTCCTGCTGCACCAGCTTCTGATCCTGATACACCGCCGTCTTTCCCACGCGCACAGGGTAAAAAACGACTATTTAAACCGCGAGATGGAAACCGCAATCCAGTATTTCAATGACAATTATAACTCAGAACTGTGCGTGGAACATTATGCCGCCTCCAGAGGCATGAGCGTCAGCTGGTTTATCCGCAGCTTCAGACAGTACACCGGTTCCACGCCCATGCAGTATATCGTATCGCTGCGCGTTACAAACGCGCAGATGCTGCTGGAAAACACTGACTATAATGTTTCGGAAATCGGACGAATTGTCGGATATGATAATCCGCTGTATTTCAGCAGAATATTTAAAAAACAAAAAGGCGTCTCCCCGTCGGGATACCGCAGACAGGGAGGATACGGAAACGCAGACTAACGCTTCATCCCACGCAACACCTGCTTGCGCTCCGGGGTGATTCTGAAGGACTCCAGCATTTTCTGAATGGCTTTATTGTATGTCGCATCGTCAAGCCGGCAATCCAGCAGAAACGCGTGGGTTTTCTCCGGAAACTTCGCATACGCGGTCGCCACCCCCCAGGCCACGCCCATCATGCGGTAATATCCCCCGTCCCTTAACTCCTCCCACACGGAAAATACCCTGTCAGTATACTCTTCCACGAGAAAATGATCCATCAGCATCACAGCGACAACGCGCTGCTCAAATTCCTGCGGAGAATCCCTGTACTGCATCAGAAACTCCCAGACACGCGCGCGGTGTTTCGCCGCGGTCTTAAACGTGGAGCAGAAACTGTCGCAGACGGACCAGTCGTGTATTTTGGGGATAAATACGGCGGCACACTCCAGCAGTTCCTCAATACCGGCCTTCGCATATCCGATGCAGAGTCCCTGAAGCATAATCTCCTCATAACTGTCATCCGCCGCCCCCGCAAGCCAGGAACGCCAGTCCTCTTTCGCGAGCTGCTTCGCAAGCCCCCGCAGCGCCGGAATCCTTACGCCCAGAATCGGATCGCTCCCCGGAATCAGACCGGAAGTAAATTTCTGAAATCCGCCCTCCGCGTGCGCCGCGAGCCATTCGCGTATCTCCTCATTCGTCATATTTCTCCCCCTCTTTCCGCCGGCGGTTACCGCCCCGGCGCGCCGGCCCTGTTCTCTCCCAGACTGTCCGGGAACCATAATGCATTCAATCGATTTCAGTATATACAAATCCCATGAGGAACGCAACCGGTCTTTCCATCCCCGCTCTCCGGAATCCTCCTGCAATTTTCCCCGCTACCCCGCATATACTTTCAGTGACAGGAATAATCAGAAAACAGGATGGGAAAATGCTGCTGATTCGTGTTCGGAATAAAAAGAGAAGAAGTGCGCACAGAGATATCGCCGTACTGGTCAGCCTGATGCTCTGTATCGCCTTCGGACGATATGTGAAAAGCGCCGGCCTCACAGGAACGGATGACGTCATGGATGTTATGAGTGAAAGCGCTTCAAAATCAGAATCTGCCATGGCGGACGAAAACGCCATGGCCAAAAAGATTGCGATCACCTTTGACGACGGCCCGAACGCGGATTATACGGAAACCCTTCTCGCCGGATTGAAAGAGCGCGGCGTGAAAGCCACCTTTTTTTTACTCGGAAAAGAGATTGTTAAGTACCCGGAAATTGTAAAAAACATTCACGACGACGGCCATCTGATCGGCACGCATTCCTACGATCACGTAAACCTTAACAATCTGAGCGACAAAGCCGCGGTAGAACAGGTAGATATGACCAACGCGGCCATCCATGAAATTACAGGGGAATATCCCGAATATATCCGCCCGCCGTTCGGCTGCTGGAAATGTAATCTGGACTATGAGACAAAGATGATAGAAGTGCTGTGGGACGTGGATCCCCTGGACTGGAAGACGAGCAATTCCGATGTGATCGCAAAGCGGGTCACATCCAGCGTGGAAGAAAACAGCATTATACTGCTGCACGACGCCTCGGAGTCATCGGTCAACGCAGCGTTCAAAATCATTGACGAGCTGACGGAAGAAGGATACGTGTTTGTGACGGTGGATGAAATCCTGTTTGACTGAGAGGACGTCACCGTCCTCTTTCGATCCACTCCGCAAGCGTATCCGCCCGCTGCGCCCAGGTGTGATATGCCCGCACCTTCGGCATCCCTTTTGCAGAAATACTCTCCATTTTTTCACGATCCTGTAATAGCTCCTGCACAATCACCGGCAGCTCCTGTATTTTCCCAAGATCAAAGTAGCAGACCCCTTCTCCGTCAGCCAGCTCTCCGCCAAGATATGCGCTCGTGTCCGACACACAGACCGCGCCGTTTAAAATGGAATTGAACACCCGGTCATGCGCGCCGTCCTTAAACCAGGGCATCACATTCAGCGATATCTTTGACTGCCGCAGCAGGCGCAGACATGTGACGGAATCTGTCTGCGGATGGAGAATAAGATTTTCAGGATGTTCACAGTCCAGGTCTTCCCAGCCTTTTCCGACAACATCCACACGGATTCCCGCATCCGCCAGCAGGCGGACCGCCAGACCGCGCCAGTAATTGCGCACATACAGATCAATAAAAATCATTCTGTAAAACGCCCCGCGCAGCTGATCACACGCAACCTTTCCCATCTCCCGCTCGCAGTGCCGCAGAGCGACCGCCTCCACGGTCTCTGCGGGCTTCTGAATCAGCTCCTGAATAATACCGCGGTAGAACTCCGCGTACTCATCGTTAATCCAGTTGATATAAGGCTCAAAAAATGGCAGTTCCGTGTAATTTCCCGTAAAAACCACGTCGATCGGACGGGATGCGGTCTGCAGTTTCCGCCCGTCCGCAGCGTCGGCCAGCTCCGTCCCCGCCAGCGGCAGGAATCCCGCTTCCGAAAATTCCGGATAAAACTCACGAAAATACTTCTGGTGAAACCGGTCGATACTGACATGGTAATAAGCCTTCGGGAGCTCCCGCAGTCTGTCATGATAAAAATACGGATGATCGGCCGCGATATTATAGCACGGAATGCGGTATGCATCCCATACATAGCCCTCCCGTTCGCTGTAGACGCCCGCCTCTTTTTCCAGCCCCTGAAAATTGAACGTGACCAGCGCCGTCTCCCCGGTTTTTATAAACTTCCGCAGCTTTTTCGCGCTCGTATCCTCATCCTCCAGATTGTAAAAAAATACCAGGTATCCCGCCTCCCGGAAACGCTCCGCCATCTGATGGGAAAACCACCCGAGTGTCTCCACGCCACCCTCAAACATCACAATTCTCTTCATGTACAGCCTCCGTCCTCACGCAGCCCGCTCTTCCCGGCCTGTGCCGGGATATCCGCCTCTGACACTGCATGTCCGTTTCCGCCATGCAGCTACAACGGCCCTCTCTTCCCGCCATGCAGCTGCACCACTCTCTCTTCCTCCATGCAGCTGCACGGCCCTCTCTCCCCGCCATGCAGCCGCACGGCTGTTTTTCTGTCCGTCACTCGTGCCGCAGCGCATCAATCGGGTTCAGATTCGCCGCCTTATAGGATGGAAATACCCCGAAGACAATCCCGATCACCATGGAGAACCCCACGGCCCCGACGGCAGCCGGCACGCTGATCGCCACAGGCGTCGTGCTGATATAGGAAATGATCTTGGCCAGAATAATCCCCACCGCAACGCCGAGCAGACCGCCCATGCTTGTGAGCACCGCCGCTTCCGTCAGAAACTGTCCCAGAATCCTCGATTTGCGCGCCCCGATCGCTTTTTTCAGCCCGATCTCCTGCGTGCGCTCCGTCACAGAGACAAGCATAATATTCATCACGCCGATTCCGCCGACGATCAGTGAGATCCCGGCAATCCAGACAAGCATCATATTGGTGGAACTGCTCAGATCCTGAATCTCCTGGGCTTTTTCCAGCAGGTCTTTTGCCTTATACCGGATCGTCTCATCCTTTACCGTGAGAAAACTGTTCAAAAGATCGGCACATTCCCTTCCCGCTTTCGTCATGCTGTCCGTGCTGTTCGTGCGTATCACGATATTCTGCGGCTCATCATACTGGTAAATCACCGGCCAGCACGAATCGGGCACAAAAATACTGCCCGCTGAACTCTGCGCGTACATATTATAGTCTTCAATGGAATTGATGACCGGCTCAAATACCTTTGCCTTTGTCACAATGCCAATCACCGTAAACGGTTCTTTCTGAATCTCAATCGTCTGACCGACCGGGTCTTCCCCCTGAAAAAGCGCATCTGCGGACGTGGTGTCGAGAATCGCGACTTTCCTGTATTTTGTGTAATCGGCGTCCACAAATCCACGCCCTTTCTGCACAATATAATTGCAGGTATCAAAGTAATTGCCGTCGATCCCCCGCACATATCCTCCGGACAGACTGGTGTTGAGATAATATACGCCGTTATAATCCTGTCTGCTCAGACAGGCGGACACATTTTCCACATTTTCAATATCCCGGATCTGATCGAGCAGCTTCTCCGTCACAAGGGGAACTCCCTGCGGAACGCCGTTGTACTCCATCTCGTACTCCCATTCCCCCTGATACAGGGAGATTTCCACCGTATTCTCACCGGAACCGATCAGATTCTGCTTAATCTGCTCATTTGTACCCTTGATCGTTGACACAATTGCGATAATGGCCGCAATACCGATAATAATTCCCAGCATGGTCAGGAAAGAACGCATTTTATGGGACCAGATTCCCTGAAAAGATAATCTTATATTTTCAAACATGCCGCTCCTCCCTAAAAACTCGCCCTGGATTCTTCGATGACATTCGCGCCCTCCACCGCATTCTTTCCATACGGAAATGCGATCCGGTCAGACTCCGAAAGGCCGGATTTAATCTCAACGGCGGACCCGTAAATCGTTTTTCCGGTCACTACATACTGCTTTTTTAAACGGTCATTTTCATCCGCAATCATGCAGTAAGACTTTCCGTCCTCCTCCCGCACATAGGCTTTTTCAATATATATCGCATTTGTATCCGTCTCCGTCTGGTTCGCCGCAATCGAGAGATCCACATACTCCCCGTTCTTTAAGGCGGAACTGTCCTCAATAAATGCGGTATACTCGTAATATGAGACGTTTGGATTACCCTCGCCCCACGAATTGCCGCTCACCGGATAATCAGAGATCTCCGTCACGGTCGCCTGGAAAGTATTGCCGCTCTCCCATGAATTCGCTGTCACCACGGTCCCGGGCTTAACGGTATCGAGCAAAAGTTCGCTGATTGTCCCTTTCACGTACAGGCCGTCCTCGCCCGTCAATACCAGAAACGCCCCGTCGCTCTCCCCGTCGTCCGGATCGCCGACGGACTTCACCACCCCGTCAAGCTTTGCGTACACAATCCCGTCCGAGGCGGTGTCCTCCAGGGACTGCAGCTGAAGACGTTCCTTGCGCAGTTCCAGATCCAGCTTCCGGATCTCCTCCTGCTTATCCGCGATCGCTTCCGCCAGATCTTCCTTTGTATATCCGTCCAGCTCGTCCAGACTGTCCTCTTCCTCCTCGATCTCATCGAGAAGATCCTGGAGCGTGTTGTAGACTTCCTCCCCCGAAAAAATATACCACATGCGCTCTTCATCATAAGCGGTTGGGAAATTATTTCCATTGAAAACAATCGTGTTCGGCGTCACACTGTCATCCGGCACCGGCACCTTTTTTACCGGCCCCGAATAACGCACCGTGTCGGAAACAGTCACAGACTTCTCCTTTAACGCTTCCTCCCCGCCGCTCTCCTGCTGTTTATCTCCCAGCGCCGCGTCGGTACCCTGCGTCACGTCCGGTAACTGCTCTGTGGATGCGGGCGGATTTTCCGGCGCCTGTGTCTCTGACGGCGGCAGTGGATT
>OFFW01001384.1_pt1 | contig 14629 bp, 12 predicted proteins | sample 1521501 | NCBI WGS metagenome assembly OFFW01 (sample SAMEA3504107, study PRJEB24116) | mouse gut metagenome | biome: mouse gut; feature: mouse-associated habitat; material: faeces | place: Denmark | collected 2011
AAACCATTAGCTGCCGGTATAATCCCGGCGGCGTGTTCAAAATGAGCAACGGCATTATGGACAATCCGGGCGACTCCAAATACGGTTTTACAAAACCCCAGCTTTTTGAGGGATACCGGATTTTAAAGGAAAAAGGCGTTAAAAATTTCGGTATTCACGCATTTCTTGCCAGCAATACCGTGACCAACGAATATTATCCCGTTCTGGCGAGGGAGCTTTTTGAACTGGCCGTCGAGCTTAAGAGGGAAACGGGAGCCGATATTAAGTTCATCAATCTTTCCGGCGGAGTGGGCATTCCCTATGAGCCGGGAAAGGAAGCAAACGATATCGGGGCAATCGGCGAGGGCGTGCGAAAGGTTTATGAAGAAGTGCTTTCGGCTGCCGGAATGGGAGATGTGGCAATTTACACGGAAATGGGCCGGTTTATGATGGGGCCTTACGGACAGCTTGTCACAAAGGCAATCCATGAAAAGCATACCCACAAGGAATACATCGGCGTGGACGCCTGCGCGGTTAATCTGATGCGGCCCGCCATGTACGGCGCTTACCATCACATAACCGTTCTGGGAAAGGAGGACGCGGCCTGCACCCATAAGTATGACGTGGTGGGTTCTCTGTGTGAAAACAATGACAAGTTCGCCATTGACAGAATGCTGCCCGAAATTGAAAAAGGCGATTTTCTTGTTATCCACGACGCAGGCGCTCACGGCCATGCCATGGGTTATAATTATAACGGAAAACTCCGTTCGGCGGAGCTTCTGCTGAAAGAAAACGGAAGCGTCGAGCTGATTCGCAGGGCCGAGACGCCAAAGGATTATTTTGCCACGCTTGACTGTCTTGCGGTATATGATAATATTGATTTTAACAAATGACGGAGTGTGTGCAATGAAAGGAAAAATAAAAAACGCCTGAAGTAAAACTCATATTGTCCGATTTTTATAGTTGTAATTTTACTTTATATTGGATATAATAAAGTTAGCCTGAAATGTGCGACAACTCCTGTTATTTTGAACCTACAGATACTTTAAACGGGACTCCTATATTGTCAAGCGGCTGTCAAGCCTCCACTCGGCATGAGGATTGCAGGGGAAGGCAAAAGCTTTGATTGCGGTTACCCACCTAGCTGAGGCTAGGAGTCAAAAGACAGGAACCGGCATTTTGGGCATACATGAAATATTTATGTTAACAGAAGAAAAAGCAGCCTGTAAGGGGTTGCTTTTTCTTTCGGTTTAAGCTTTTTTGAAGGCGACACAAAGGGGGAATTATGGAAAAAAGGGCAAGGATTTTGATGAAGCTTGCTGTTGTGGCGGTACTGACGCTTTTGTTCATCTGGCTGATATATACGGACGAAAAAGTTCTGCAGTTAATACAGCCGGAGGGAGAGGGCGTTTCCACAAAAGATGTGCTGGTTTTGCTTACGGAAATGAAAGAAGCGGGAGCGGACGGAATTGACGGGGAAGTGCTGGGGCAGATTCAGGAGGCTCTTTGGCAGGAGACGGACATCCTGCAGTATCGGAATTATATGGAAGTACTGGAGATTCTGTCAAAGAACGGCCGGTTTGCCGGGGAGGGAGAATCGCTGAAAGAAAAGCTTACATATAAAAATAAGTACAAAGAGGATTTTTATCTGTTAAAGAAAGACTGGTATGAAAGCTACGAACGGCTCCTTGCCTTTTACGGCCTGCAGGATATTATCAGGGAGGAAAAGCTGGAAATACTCTGCGGCAGCCTAGATATGGCCGGAGAAGAAGTGATAGGCGAAAAATGCCTTCTGGATGTAAACGGGAAAGTTTATACCAGGGTGGGAGAGAATGTACGGGAATTGCAGTTTATAACCGTAAAAGCCTATGTCCGGGATGACAGGCTTCTGACCCTGACCGCCGAACTGCCCGGCGAGACCACGCTGGAAAACGTCTGGATTATGGAGGATACAGGGGAGAAGATTCAGTTTTTTTACAGGGGCTATGAAATTCTGGCCCGGGCCGGCAGTGACGTAAAGTCTGCGGAAACCGTGCGGGAGCAGGTGGGAGATATCCGGTTCGGCGAAGGCAGGATTGCGCAGATTGCGGTAAAGGATGAGAGGATAGGAGGAAAGCTTCTGGCCATTACAGACAAGGAAGCGGAAATTGAAGGATATGGCAGCATTCCCCTTGCGGATAACTGCGTTGGCTACCGGCTGTACGAAGGACTTCGCCAGGCCGGGCGGGAGGAACTTTCCCTCGGGTATGACTTTGCGGATTTTGTACTTGAAAAGGGAAAAATATGCGCCTTTCTGATTACACGGAAGGAGAAAATGGAGACGGTCCGGGTGGCGGTCAAAACCAATAACTTCGGGAGCCTCTACCATGATAAAATCATCCTTTCCGGGGACTGCGATTTGACGGTAAGCTACGGGCCTTATGAGCAGCGGGTGCAGGAAAAGCTGGAAGCCGGCAGGGAGCTTGTGATTGAAGCCGGAAGCAGCTATCTTTCCGGCGGACGTATGGAGATTGCGCCGGACGTAAATACAGGGAAGATTCAGGTGCTTTCCCTTGAGAGAAGTCAGGGGACGCCGTCTTACAGAGGGAAAATGGAGATTGCACAGACCGGCGAGGGCCTTGTCTTAATCAATGAGGTGCTGATGGAAGAATATCTTTATTCAGTGGTTCCCAGCGAGATGCCCTCGTCTTATCCCATTGAATCTTTAAAAGCGCAGGCTGTCTGCGCAAGAACCTACGGTTATCTCCATCTGATGCGTCCGGGATACGGAAATCTTGGCGCTCATATGGACGACAGCGTCAGTTATCAGGTGTACAACAATATCACGGAAAATGTGGCGCCTACAAAGGCGGTAAAGGAAACCGCGGGGATACTGCTGTTATATGGGGGAGAGCCGGTAGCCACCTATTATTATTCCACCTCCTGCGGCTTCGGCGCGGACGCGGGCGTGTGGAACAGTGGTCAGGAGGCGGATGCGCCTTATTTAAAAGCCAGCCATATTGCAGGGGCAAAAGGGGACTATCTGCCGGAGGAGATGTGCGAAGAAGATAAATTCAGGGATTACATTTTCCGGACGGACGAGGACGCCTACGAAAAAGAGGAAAGGTGGTTCAGGTGGCGTTACTATGTAGATGAAGCGGACGTCGGGATGCTTGCCCGGAAATTGAAGGAAAGGTATGGGGCGGGGGCGTCGAAGGTGCTTACCTATAAAGGAGAAGGGGACAAAGCAAAGGAGGAGTCGTACGAGGAAAAGGAGCCCCGGGACTTTTCGGAAATCTATGAAATCCAGTGTCTGAAGCGGAGAGCCGGCGGGGTAATGGATGAGCTTTTGCTGACCACGGACAGCGGGACTTATAAAATTATCTCGGAGTACAACATCAGGTATGTCCTGAATCAGGGAGGCGAGGCCATGGGATGGCTGGGGGATTCCTACCCATGCACCAGCCTGCTTCCAAGCGCTTATTTTGCGATAGATGTTGTAAAAAGCGGTGAGAATGTGGTAGGATATACATTGGTCGGCGGCGGTTACGGCCATGGCGTGGGTATGTCCCAGAACGGCGCTAAGGCCATGGGGGAGGAAGGAATGTCCTTTGAGGATATTCTTGCGTTTTATTTCCATGACTGCCAGCTTGACAAAATATATTAAAGGAACAGATTTATGTTAAGAAGACTGTTGTTTATCGGATATGATTTCGGAAAGCATATGAGTAAAAAAAATATCGGCGCATTTGCCGCCAGCACGGCTTTTTTCCTTTTCCTGTCGCTGATTCCGGCACTGATGCTTCTTTGCGCCATTTTACCCTATACGCCTGTGACGAAAGCCAATCTGATGTATCTTGCAAGGGAAATCACGCCTGACGCCATGGATGCGCTTCTGGTGAGCATTATTTCGGATGTCTATGATAAATCCGTGGGAATCATCTCCGTTACGGCAGTGGCTACCCTGTGGTCGGCCGGAAAAGGGGTTCTGGCGCTGATGCGGGGACTGAACGCAATCAACGACGTGGAGGAGAACCGGAACTATCTGCTGCTCCGGATAGTGGCAAGCCTGTATCTGATATTAATTATTGTGGCTGTGCTTTTGTCGCTGTTTATTATGGTGTTCGGCAATTCCCTTATCAGGCTGATAGAAGGCTTTGTTCCCCAGACCTCCTATCTGTTTGACATACTGATACACTTCAGGACGCCTCTGGTATGGGCGGTGCTTACCGTTATCATTGCGCTGATGTACGCCTATGTGCCGGGCACCAGACAGGGTTTTAAAATACAGCTTCCGGGAGCGGTGTTCGCGGCGGTGGCATGGAGCGTTATGACCTGGGCATTTTCACTGTATGTGGATGAGTTTAACGGCTTTACCATGTACGGGAATCTGACTACGATTATTATTTTGATGCTGTGGCTGTACGCGGCCATGTATATCATAATGGCGGGAGCGTTTATCAACCGTTATTTTAAACCGGCTTTCCAGTTTTTTATCGGAAGAAAGCATACAAATAAGGCATGACTGCAAAAATTTGCGGGCGCAGAGCGGAAATGAGGAAAACATGGAAGAGATTACAAAGGAAATCAACGAACAGAAGATAAGGGAAATTGAAGAGTTGGTGCGAAGGGCCGGGCAAATCATTCTGGAGGCAAAGCCTACAGGCGATACGGTCCACAAAAAGCAGGGACCGGCGAATTTTGTGACGGATTACGACGTCCGCATCCAGAAAGAACTGATAGCCGGCCTGAAGAAGATACTGCCGGAAGCCGCCTTTTTCGGGGAGGAGGATACGGAAGAAAATTCCCGTGATACAAGAGGGTGGTGCTTTTACATCGACCCCATTGACGGCACCACGAATTTTATGTTTGACTATCATCATAGCTGCGTGTCCGTGGGTCTGGCTTACGCGGCGCAGATGCTGGCCGCTTTTGTATACAATCCTTATGTGGATGAAATGTACCTGGCGGTTAAGGGAAAAGGGGCGTTTTTAAACGGAAGAAGGCTCTCCCTTGCGGATGTGCCGTTGGAGGAAGGAATAGCGGCTTTCGGATGCGCCCGGTATAATGACGACAACACGGTTGATTTTTTTCGGATTGTTCAGGCGTTGTTTCAGAGAAGCCTTTCCATTCGGGACAGAGGCTCTGCGGCCCTGGACTTGTGCAGCATTGCCTCCGGGAACAATGTGTGCTATTTTGAGGTGAAACTCCAGCCGTACGATTATGCCGCCGCTTCTTTGTTGATTGAGGAGACGGGCGGCGTGATTACGCAGATGGATGGCAGCCCGATTACGCTGGATAAGCCCTGCTCCATTGCGGGCGGAACGATAAGTGCGCACAGGGAACTTCTGGAAATCATCAAAGAAAATATACTTTAACGCGGAACTGATAAACAGCATCTTTCCTCCCGGAGCCGGAACGATTTTGGGATGCGAAGCATCAGGAAAACGTTCCAGACCATGGCACAGGGGGGGAAGATGCGGAACTAATAATAGGAGGAAAAATGGAAAACAATTTTACCAGGGAGGAAGCCTTTGCTTTATTAAAAATGTACAACAAGGAGCCTTTCCACATTCAGCACGCCCTGACGGTGGAAGGGGTAATGAAATGGTACGCCAACGAGCTTGGATACGGGGAGGAAGCGGATTACTGGGCAATTACCGGTCTTTTGCATGACATTGATTTCGAGCTCTATCCGGAGGAACACTGCCAGAGGGCGCCCGGTCTTTTACGGGAGGGCGGGGCTTCGGAGGACATGATACGCTCCGTCTGTTCACACGGCTACGGGCTGTGCAGCGATGTAAAGCCGGAGCATGAGATGGAAAAGGTGCTCTTTGCGGTGGACGAGCTTACCGGTTTGATTGGAGCGGCGGCGCTTATGCGTCCCTCTAAGAGCGTAGCGGACATGGAGACCTCCAGCGTGAAGAAGAAATTTAAGGACAAACGGTTTGCTGCCGGCTGTTCCCGGGATGTGATTTCTCAGGGGGCGGAAAATTTAGGCTGGGAATTAAACGAGCTGTTTGAAAAGACGATTCTTGCCATGCGCTCCTGCGAAAAGCAGATTCAGGAGGAAATGGAGCGGTTATGATTGGCATCGGTACGATTATCAACACGGTGGCCGTGGCATGCGGCGGCCTGATTGGCATGAAGCTGAAAAACGGGATTAAGCAGAGCAGGCAGGAGATTATGATGCAGGCCTGCGGTGTGGCGACTGTTTTCATCGGGGTTGGCGGCGTCCTCTCCAAAATGCTGGTGATTCAAGACGGACGGATTGAGACGAAAGGAACGATGCTCCTCATCTTTTCACTGGTGCTTGGCGCTCTTTTCGGGGAATGGCTGGATATTGAGAAACGGATGGATGTTGTGGGAGAAAAAATCAAGAAAGCTGTGAAAGCGGAAAAGGATAACCTTTTCGTGGAGGGCTTTGTAAACGTATCCCTGATTATCTGCGTGGGGGCAATGGCTATCGTGGGCTCTATACAGGACGGGATAGAAGGCGATTATTCCCTGCTTGCCACAAAGGCGGTTCTGGATTTGATTATCGTGGTGGTATTTGCGGCTACATACGGAATGGGCGTCGTCTTTTCGGCAGTCCCGATTTTTATCTATCAGGGCGCTATCACGCTGGCGGCGGCTCTTCTGGGCAGCTTTGTCAGTGAAGCGGTGGTGGCGGATTTATCCTTTATCGGTTCGGCTCTGATTTTCTGCGTGGGAATCAATATTGCATTCGGCAAAAAATTCAGAGTGGGAAACATGCTTCCCGCTCTGATTGTCCCGGTGCTTTATCACTGCCTTCCGTTATAGGGCGTACTGTCTTATAATTCTGCGGCTTTTCTCATAGAATGGTCTCCATTCCAACCTTTTGAGGCTTTAAGCCGCAGGATTCATAAAATTTCATGGCTGTCTCGTTCAGGCTCCACACATTGAGAGTGACGTTATAGCAGCCCTGAGCTTTGGCAAATTCAAGAACGGCGTCGTAAAGACGGCGGCCTATGTGCCGGCCTCTGACGTTCTCGTCCACACATAAATCGTCAATGTATAAAGTTTTGATATCTGTAAGGATATTATCGTCTATATGCTGCTGAAAAATGCAGAAAGCATATCCCAAAACCTTTCCGTCTCCATCGACTGCGGTAAAAATAGGACGGCTGTCATTATGAATCAAATCCCTGAGTTGGTCGTCCGTGTATTTTTTCGCCCCATATTTAAAAAGGTCGGGTCTGCCCCTGTGGTGCACCAGGCATACCTGCCAAAGCAAACTGTTGATTCCGTCCATATCCTGTTCCGTTGCCCGCCTGATTTCCATTTTTATAAGTATGCTCCTTTCCAAAAGCCCGGGGACTTTGCTCGCAGCGCAAATCCCCGGATAAAAATTTTAATTTTTGATTTTATCTTTCTGTTCATATTTTCCGGGCCGTCTTAGCGCCGGCGCATTTTATTATATCATAAATAAACTGGCGGGAGTAGCGCTATTTCATACTTGACAAAGAATATTCTGAGAATTACAATCAATTCATATAATTCCCACTAAATAAATAGGAATTGAATAATAACAGGTTGGAATGCGTATGGCAGGAGGACATCAAAATGGGAGATGTGAAGGAAAGCGCGCTGGAACTGATTGGAAAGACGCCGGTTTTGAAATTGAACAACTATATGAAAAAGGCGGGCATTGAGAATGCCCAAATCCTTGCAAAACTGGAATATTTGAATCCGGCGGGCTCCGCAAAGGACAGAGTGGCTTTGTTTATGATAGAGGACGCAGAGCAAAAGGGGGTTTTAAAGCCGGGGGCTACGATTATAGAGCCTACTTCCGGCAATACGGGAATCGGTCTTGCGGCGGTGGCGGCTGCGAAAGGTTACCGGGCAGTTTTAACGCTGCCGGACAGTATGAGCATGGAGAGAAGAAATCTTCTTGGAGCCTACGGCGCGGAGCTTGTCCTGACGGAAGGGGAGAAGGGAATGACAGGGGCCATTGAAAAGGCAAAGGAGCTGGCAAAATCCCTTCCGGGAGCGGTAATTCTGGGTCAGTTTGACAATCCGGCAAACGCCAGGGCGCACAGGGAGACCACGGGACCGGAAATCTGGGAACAGACAGAGGGAAAGGTGGATATTTTTGTGGCGGGAGTGGGAACCGGTGGAACCATTACCGGAGTGGGAGAATATCTGAAAAGCCATAATCCGCAACTAAAGGTAATAGCAGTGGAGCCGGCATCTTCCCCGGTGCTGGGAAAAGGAATCTCAGGAAGCCATGGGATCCAGGGAATCGGAGCCGGATTTGTACCGAAGGTGCTGAACACGGAAATATACGACGAGATAATTACTGTCGAGGACGGGGAAGCCTTTGCCGAAGGGAAACGGTTTGCGGTAAGCGAGGGCATTTTAGTGGGGATTTCCTCCGGGGCGGCGCTAAGGGCGGCGGGTATTCTGGCAAAAAGGCAGGAAAATAAAGGCCAAACGATAGTGGTTCTTTTGCCGGACTCCGGGGACAGATATCTGTCCACGCCGATGTTTTCCGGCAGTTGACAGAGAAAGGATAAATGATGGAGCATTACCGGTTTGCGGAAAGTTTACAGGAAAATATCAACCGTTATTTAATTGGAAAAGAAGATGTGGTGGAAAATTTTCTCATCTGTTTTCTGGCGGGCGGCCATGTGCTTTTGGAAGATGTGCCGGGGGTGGGAAAGACCACGCTGGCTCTTTTACTGGCAAGAAGCATGGACTGCAGCTTTGGAAGGATTCAGTTTACGCCGGACACACTGCCCGGGGATGTGACGGGGCTTTCCGTCTACGATATGAAAACAGGGGAATTTCGCTATCAGCCGGGAGCCGTGATGAATCAGGTGCTTTTGGCGGACGAGATTAACCGGACAGCGCCCAAGACTCAGGCGAGCCTTCTGGAGGCCATGGCAGAGGGCCAGGTTACGGTAGACGGGGTAATCCATCCCCTGCCCCAGCCTTTTTTTGTTATCGCCACGCAGAACCCGGTGGAGTTTTTAGGGACTTATCCCCTGCCCGAGGCGCAGATGGACAGATTTATGATGCGTCTTACCATCGGCTATCCCGACAGGGAACAGGAAATTAAGATGGCGGCAGAGTTTTTACGGGGGAACAGGGCGGAAAGAGCGGAGGCGGTCTGCCGGGCGGAGGATATTCTTTCGCTCCGCAGAAAGGTGGCGGATATAACCGTGAAGGAAGCCCTGCTGGGCTATATGGAAGATATGGTGCAGGCCACCAGAGCAGAGGAGCGGTTTGTGCTGGGAGCCAGTCCGAGGGCGATGCTGGCGCTTGTTCGTGCCTCTCAGGCGAAGGCTTTCTTACAAGGGCGGGACTATGTGAAGCCGGACGACGTGAAGGCTGTGGCGATGCAGGTGCTGGCACACCGGCTGGCGCTGTCCGCGGAGGCCAGAATTCAGAAAGAGAGCGTGGAAAAGATTTTGAAAAGCCTGATTATCAGGGTAAAGGTGCCGGTCTGATGATACGCATAAAACAGAGAAACAAAAGGGAGGATACGATGAAAATGCGCAGATGGGGGCTTCTCTGTCTGTGGGTGCTGTCGCTTTCGGCTATCAGCTATTACGGCGGCGCGGTCAGTTACGGCATTTTTTTCGGAATCACTCTGATACCGGCTGTTTCTCTGTTTTATCTGGCGGTGGTCTATTTCCGTCTTGGTATTTTCCAGAGAATCGAGAGCAGAAATATGGTATGCGGACAGGCCATGCCTTATTTTTTTGTACTGCAGAACGACGGACATATTGCGTTTGCCAGCATCAGCGTAAAGCTTTTTTCAGCGTTTTCCTTTGTGGAAAAGCTCCCGGGGGATGTGGAATATGAACTTCTGCCGGGAGAGAGGCATACTTTTGAGACGAAGCTCACCTGCCGCTACCGGGGGGAATACGAAGTGGGGGTGAAGGAAATTGTGATGACGGATTTCTTTTGTCTTTTTCGGATTCGCTATAGGCTGCCGGGCGCCATCAGGGCGCTGGTGCTGCCAAAGGTTCCAAAGGTCACAAGACTTTCCAGCATAGAGGACTTTACGGCGCTTTTGTCCATGGAAAGCCGGCGGCAGCAGACGGAGCCCGACGCGGCGGTGAGGGATTATATGCCCGGGGACGCCTTAAAGCAGATTCACTGGAAAGCTACGGCCAGAGAGCAAAAGCTGAAGACACGGAGCCAAACAGGGGAGGAAAAGCAGGGAATTTCCGTTTTGTGGGATACCGGACGAAACAGCAGGGACAGAAAGGAATATCTCCCTCTGGAAAACAAGATGCTGGAAATTGTGCTTGCCGTGGGATTTTTTCTGGCGGAAAAAGGCATTGGCTTTTCCGGATACTGCAGACAGGGCGCCTTTATGGAAAAGCATGTGGAAAACATCCGTGATTTTGACGCCTTTTATCGCCAGGTATCGGAAACGTCCTTTAGCCGGGAAGAGAGCTTTTCCCGCCTTATTGCCGAGGCGTCGGAAAACGGAATTATTTTAAGAAGCAAAGTGGTTTTCTGCGTACTGCATGAATTGAACGAGGAGGTTGCGAGGTTTACGGAGGCTTTTGAGAAAGCGGGTATTTTAACGGTTCTCTATGTGGTGACGGACGAAAAGATAAAGGACGGGGACTGGCAGGGAAACCAGAGAAGAAGAATCGTCAGGATTCCGGCGGAGGCTGAACTGGAGGGAAGATTGTAATGAGGGCGGATTCTCATATAAACGAAAAGAGTATCTGGCGTTTTTTAAACGGACTTCTTCTTTCCTGTATAGGGCTGTTCGGGGGAGGAAGGCTTTTGGGGATTGACGGCGTAAAGCCCGCGCATTTCCTGACGGTAATTACGGTTCTTGTTTTATTTACATTCTTAAACAACCGGGGCCGGGTAATGGGAGGCGCGTTTGGGGTTATCTGTCTTTTGGGGGCGGGAGCCTTTACAGGCGTCCATGATTACGGCGCTTTTATTAAATCCTATCTTTCATGGCTTTGGGGCAGTTTTCCATGGCGGGAGGAATGGACGGCCGGATATGAGGGGCTGCAGGTGATTTTTCTCGCCATCGCCTGTTATTTGATTCAGATTCTGATGGAAAAGAGCATAAAGATTAAAATATCTATTGTTATTTTAATGATGTCGGGACTTTTATACTGTCTTTTTTCGGAAAGAGAGCTGTCCCATATGGCTGTGGCCTTTGCCCTTTGTTATATTGCCATGGTATGGGCGGAATGGACGGAGGGAAGATGGAAAAAGGAAAAGAGAAAGGGCATTCATTCGTATATGCTTTGGATTGCGCCTTTTCTTGGCGTGTATTTTCTGATGATGGCGCTGACGCCCGTGCCCAAGACGCCTTATAGGTGGCAGTTTGTGAGGAATATTTATGAGCAGCTCCGGGAATCCTTTCTGGAAATATCCCAGAATATCGCAAGAAAAGGACAGGAGGATTACGACCTTTCCCTCAGCGGGTTTTCGGAAAAGGGAGAACTTACAGGAACCCATAACCGGGACGACAGGGAAATTATGACGGTTGAAAGCAGCGCGCCGCTAACAACGAATCTGTATTTAACCGGAAAGATATACGATACCTTTGACGGCAGGCAGTGGCTTAAAACCGGAGCGGATACCGTAAAAGAAAGACTGGCGGATACGGCGCAGACACTGTGCGCGGTGGCGGCGTATGAGGAGAATTATCAACAGGACTATCTTCTGCGGGCAAGGATAACTGTCAGTTACCGCTATTTTCACACAAGATTTCTGTTTGTGCCTTTAAAAATATGGGAGATGAAGCAGCAGGGAAACAGAATCTCTTTTCACGAAAATGGCGACGGTCTTTTGTTTGAGCAGGCAGAAGGCTACGGGACGGAATATGAAGCCGCCTATTATCAGATGAATGCGGGAGAGCCGGCCTTTTACCGATTCCTTGAAGAAGAGGCTGCTTTGGACGAAGGGCGTCTTGAAAAAATCCTGAAGGATTTGCGGAGCGTAACCGGAGAGGATATCAGGACAGAGGATTTAAAGGAATACCAAAAGAGAGTTTATGACACTTATTTAAGTGAGATAACGCTTTCCGACGACGTTCAGAAGGCGCTTTCGGAAATGACGCAGGGGGCGGAGACGGAGGTTGGGAAGCTGCGGGCAGTGGAAGCGGCATTATCTTCCTTACACTATACCCGGTCGCCGGGAGAGCTGCCTGAGTGGGTTTTGGGGGAGGATGATTTTCTGGATTATTTTCTGCTTAAAAGCGGACAGGGATACTGCAATTACTTTGCCACGGCCTTTGTTCTTCTGGCAAGGGCTCAGGGAATACCCGCCCGCTATGTCCAGGGGTTCTGCGTTCCCATGAAGGATAAAAAGGAAGCGACCGTTTACGCCTATATGGCCCACGCATGGCCCGAGGTATATCTGGACGGGATTGGCTGGATTCCCTTTGAGCCGACTCCCGGCTTTGCCGAAAGCCGTTACACGCCCTGGGGGCTTAAGGGGGATAAAAGTGGGCTTTCCGGGTCGGAAGATTTTCAGGTTAAGTGGCAGCCAACAGAGGACGGCGGGAGCGAGACGGAACTTTTGAAGGAAGCGTCGGAGGATTTTGCTTCCGGGCCGGAAGACTTTAGGACAGGGCGGCTTTTTCGGATTGCGGGCCTGTCGCTTCTTACGGTCTTTCTGTTGGGGATTTTGATTTTGACGGGGGATTATCTGCTTGACAGATACCGCTACCGGAAAATGAGCGATGGTGAAAAATTAAATGCAGATTTAAGAAAGTTTATAAGGGCACTTGCCATCATGGGAATCAAAAGAGAAGAGGGGGAAACCCTGGCGGAATTTGCAGAGAGAAGCGCAGAAGTTCTGGAAAAAAAGGATATTATGGGCTTTATTGATTTATATGAAGGGTATTTATACGGAAATCAGGAAATAACGCCTGAAAACGTGGAGGAAGTAAAAGGAAAGCTGGACGAGCTTATGACACTCTTGTGGGAAAGAAATAAATTTGGCTATTTGAGGAGTAAACTATTATGAAAATATCTACCAGAGGAAGATATGCGTTAAGACTGATGCTGGATTTGGCGGTGCATAGCACGGGAGAACCCGTAAGCCTTAAGGATATTGCCCGTAGACAGCAGATTTCCGAAAAATATCTGGAGCAGATTATTTCCATGCTCAATAAAGCCGGATTTGTAGGGAGCATCAGAGGCGCTCAGGGGGGATACCTTCTGAAAAAGGAGCCTTCCGAGTATACGGTGGGGGAGATTTTACGGCTTACGGAGGGCGATTTGGCCCCGGTTGACTGCGTAGGCAAAGAAAGCGGCGGCTGCGGGCGGAAGCAGGAATGTGTGACGATTAGGGTATGGGAGCAGATAAACCAGGCGGTCAATCAGGTAATCGACAATATTACGCTGGCGGATATGGCAGAGTGGCAGAGGGAGAGCGGCTGCGGGGATTTCGTATGAAAGATATTTTGGGGGAAAGGGAGAAGAAAATGAGGGAACAGTTTATGAGGACGGAAATGCTTTTGGGAAAAGAGGCTATGGATAGGCTGGCCGCCTCAAGAGTTGCGGTGTTTGGCATAGGCGGCGTGGGAGGATATGTGTGTGAGGCGTTGGCGAGAAGCGGCGTGGGAGCTTTTGATTTGATTGATAACGACAAGGTGTGCCTCTCCAATCTGAACCGCCAGATTATCGCCCTTAGAAGCACCCTTGGGCGGTACAAGACGGATGTGATGAAAGAACGGATTCTGGAAATCAATCCGGATGCGGATGTGAGGGTTTACCATACCTTTTTTCTACCGGAAAATTCAGGGGAATTTCCTTTTTCCGAATACGACTATATTGTGGACGCCGTAGATACCGTTACCGCGAAGCTGGAGCTGGCAGTTAAGGCGAAAGAAAACGGGGTTCCTGTTATCAGCAGCATGGGAACGGGAAACAAGCTGGAGGGAAGCGGTTTTCGGGTAACAGATATCGGTAAAACCAGAGTATGCCCGCTGGCGAAGGTTATGCGCCGGGAATTGAAAAAAAGAGGAATCGAGCATTTGAAAGTGGTTTATTCCGAGGAAATCCCTCTTGCGCCTTTGGCGGCGGATGGGGAGGGGGAATATCCTAAAAAGGGAGGCACTTTTATTTCGGACAAGGAGAAGCCTGCCGGGAGAAGGGCAACGCCCGGAAGCTGCGCTTTTGTGCCGCCGGTGGCGGGCATGATACTTGCGGGGGAAGTGGTAAAGGATTTGGCAGTGGATATTGCACAGCAGAGGGAAAATGTGTATAATACAGGTGTTTACGAAAGTTAATACAGCGCAGAAATAACAGCACAGAAAGAGGTAAATTTATGGTACAGTCAAGAACGCATACATGCGGCCAGCTCAGGATAGGAAACGTGGGAGAGACAGTCACCCTTACCGGCTGGTATGATAATATGAGAAAGGTCAGTAAAAATCTTGGATTTTTGATTCTCCGCGATTTTTACGGCGTGACCCAGGTGGTGGTGGAGACGGAAGAAATGATGGCTTCGCTTTCGGGAATCAACAACGAGTCCACGCTCTCCGTTACCGGCGTGGTGAGAGAGCGTTCCAGTAAAAACGCCCAGCTTCCCACCGGGGAGGTGGAGGTGGTTCCGGAAAAGATTGCGGTTCTTGGAAAATGCATCTATAACGAACTTCCCTTTGAGGTGAACCGCTCCAGAGAGGCGGACGAGGCGGTCCGGCTTA
>OFFW01001391.1_pt1 | contig 14579 bp, 6 predicted proteins | sample 1521501 | NCBI WGS metagenome assembly OFFW01 (sample SAMEA3504107, study PRJEB24116) | mouse gut metagenome | biome: mouse gut; feature: mouse-associated habitat; material: faeces | place: Denmark | collected 2011
TGCCTCCCCAACTTGATGTCGAATTTTTCGACATCAAGTTTTCAAACTCTGGTTTTGTCAGCTGAAAACGAAAATCGTCATCAAATCTTTCACTATTATTTTTTACCTGCTCATTGAACCTTCTTGTCTCATACCCATATATCCGGGCTAAATCTACATCCAGCATCACTTTCTGCCCACGGACAATGTAAATCAGATTCTCAACAGTCTCTTTATCCACAATGGCAATTACGTTTTTTGCTTCGTCAATATTTTCCATATATATCACCTTCATAATGCTTCTCACCCATAGTCAGCACCTCATGTTCCGCTTTTCTTTCAGCATCCCCACATATATATCTTTTTCGTTCTGGCAACTACAATAATGCATTTATCTGCATAATTCCTCTTTACTTATGACAGTATATCAGATTTTTCCACAATTTACCACAAAAACCTGATATGGATTTTCCGCTCTTACCTGGTTCAACATAGGTCTCCGATACCGTCATACCCTCAAACCTCAAAGTCCACAATCCAGAAAACAAGGGCGAGAAAATCCTAAAGGGTACCGTCCAGGCCGCGCTGCGCCAGATTGAGGAGAAGCAGTATGCCGCCAGTCTGGAAATTTCAGTGCAACCAAATTCCAGAACGCCACACTATATGGGTGAAGGCAGGATCAGCCCCAGGCTGTTCCGTGCCGGAAAAACAGAAAGAAGGTATGAATATGGCAAGAGAATTTGGAGCAAAAAGTTTTAACCCGGAGACTGTGAGCTTTATATCCAGCGGCAGCCAGCCCAGCGGCCTCCCCTGGAAAATGCTGAACAGGAAGCTGCCGAAGAACATCCTACTGGCGGCAAGCGACAATCCTTCCACCATAGAGGAGCTGTCCATAGAGCTGGGCATTGCAGTCCCCTATATGGAGGAAGAGGTGGAGCGGCTGGTGGATGCCACCCTTTTGAAAAAGACAGGAGACAGGTATGTCACCGATTTCTTTATCATGGGCAAGGACACCCAGCTGGCCATCTACAAGTCGCAGCGCCAGTCCTCCCCGGAGCGCAGCAAGCTGCTGGATGCCATCGCATCGGATTCCCTTCCGCAGCTCCGCGACCTGGACATCGTCCGCAATGACATGAGCGACAATGACTTAAAATGGTGGGCAGTCCTCCACCTGACAGATGACTGCATCCAGCAGTCCGGGTCATATACCAGCATCTACCAGCCCGCAAAACGCGCCAACGGCGAGGAGTGGGGAATCATTGGATATGAACAGGCCGATCTTTTGGAGACATGTATCATGAACCATAACGGGTACGGCTGGGGCGCGGACATGCTCTGGTGCTATACTCCCAGTGATTATGGTTTATGGGATCGGGACGAAGGTATCAGCTATGAAGATACCGTATTTCTGGCAGATATCATCCGCAACGGCAGAAACCTGTCCTCTTTCAGCACTTCGGAGCAGAGACAGTGGAAGACCCTGGAGAACCGGTTTGCCCACGCGGACAGAGCCGGAAACATCATCCCGGACGTCCTTGTAATCTATTTCGACAATCATGAGAAAATTCGGGAAATCTGGCGCTCGCACCCGCTTTATGCGAAAGTGAGGGAGAATGTGGATGTGACTTTTGGCAAAACGATAGAAACACTTCGCAAAAACGCTAATCCTGTGTTACATGACCGACTCCTCTATTGCGCTTCCATGCAGATGCTGGACTGCCGGATGATGACGCTCCACGATGAAGTGGACAGCGGCAGGCTGGTGCCCCCGGAAGACCCGGCCCACAGCAAAATCGGCATGTTCCTGGTGCTGGCGCGGGCGGAGTTCTAGCTTGGCATGCTCCTGGCGCTGGCTCGAGCTAAGTTCCGGCCTGGCATGTCCCTGGCGCGGGCATGGACGGAGTTCCGGCCTGATATGTATGACGCGAAATCCCTGAGCCATATGTCTATGGTTCAGGGATTTTTGGAAAAATCGCTTTACTCCACCAACACACATCAAACTCCCTAATCGCCCAGCGTGCAGTCTCCATTACCCCCAATCAAGACCTCCTTGCCCCGGAAGGCAAAACCGTATTTCCGGATACGGTCTGCGGGTATGCCTTTCGTCTCAAGCACTGCATCATAGCGCATCCTGTCAATCTGGCCAAGAGCTGCACGGACTGTGTCCTCCAAGGTCTTTTCTTTTTTGTGATTGTTGACCTTGAATTCAATGATGATAGCATCCTGGTCTGACGATTTGGGCTCCAGCAAGATGTCGTAACGACCCAGGCAAGCGTAGCTTGCTTTGCACTCTTCCCGGTTGGAGGTGATAACATATCTGTCAGACAGGTCTACCATCAAACCCAGTACGAAGCCGTGGTAAAAGCGCTCGGGCTCCGCTGCTTCAGAGGGATTTTTCCCGGCATCAAAGCAGCTGAAGGTGGCAAGGGCCACACGGTTCATGTATCCGTTCATGGCCTCTGTGTCATCCTGCAGCAGCGCCTGGAGAAAGCCGTTGTAGGAAGCGGAGGAGCCCGCGAACCATCCTCTGATGATCCGCCGGAACATGACGCGTACTTCCCTGTTGGTCAGGGACAGGACATATTCATCCTCGCCGCTTTCCTCATCGAACACGCAACCCTCTGCCTTCAGGTATCCGCTGGCCAGAAGGAGGCTCCAAATGGCGCTCTCGTCATTGTCCAGTTGGTTGAAGACAATCTGTTCGTCGATTTTCGTATGGAAAGAGGAACCCTCCAACAGGCCCTCCATGGTCATTTTGACTTCGCGGCTGCCCTCCTGAACCAGCTTGCCCGCAAGGCTGTTGGAACTGGTGTTGGCCCAGTAGGTGGTAAGCTTTCCATTTCTCAGATAGCTTAAGATAGACCAGGGATTGTAAATATCATGGGTTTTCCCGAATGTAAAACCATCATACCATTTTTTTACATCGTCTTTTTTGCTGCCCATGCCATATTCGTCCAGTGCCGCGAATACCTCTGTCTCTGTAAAGCCAAAGCTGTCAGTATAGTTTTCGGAGGTAATAGTCACCACTTCCAGATTGTTCAGGTCGGAAAAAATCGACTCCTTACTGACTCGCGTGATTCCCGTCATGATGGCCCGCTCCAGGAAGGGGTTCGTCTTGAACGTGGAATTGAAAAGAACCCTGATGAAATCCACTATCTCCTGCCAGTATCCGAACACGTAGGCCTCCTGCATGGGGGTGTCATACTCATCCAGCAGTATGATCACCTTTTTCCCATAATAGCGGGAGAGATAGTCGGACAGCGCCCTCAGGGAACTGGCAGCCATGTAGTCCTCCATGTTCGCGGACACCTGGCGGTAGGAGGCGCACTCGTTATCGTTGAGATGTCCGCTCTCCAGGAGGAAATCGTATTTATTGTACAGATTCGTGATAGTCTGGCAGATCATCTTCCGGGCATCCGAGAACAGCCTTGCCTTAACATCGGCAAAGCTCAGGGAAATGACAGGATAGGTGCCCTGGAGCTGGCGGTATTTTTCCTCTTGCCAGATAGAAAGCCCCTCGAACAGATTCCCCCTGTCTGCATAGTCCACAGAGAGGAAATGCTGCACCATGCTCATGTTCAGGGTCTTGCCGAATCGCCTGGGGCGGGTGATAAGGGTTACAGAATCCCCATTTTCCCACCATTCCTTTATAAAACCCGTCTTATCTACGTAAAAATAATCATTTTCAATCACCTGACCGAAATCCTGATGCCCGATACCAACAGTCCTTGCCATTCACTCCCTCCAATCGTCATGGAAAACTGTCCGCCTTGCCGCGCCAGCGAAACCCTGTGTTTCTGATACTCCCATTCTACTATACCCCGCAGAAATCCACAAGACTGAAATCATTTTGCAAAGCGTCTGACTCCCTAATTGCCCAGCGTGCAGTCTGCGTCTGTCTGGATGACAAAGCCTACATCTCCTGTGCTGCCGCCTTTCTCAATCTGGGCATTGTAGTCCATGGAAGATATGGTGAGGACATTTCCATCCACCTCGTAATTGCCGTTCCAACCATTCTGTAATGTGATATTGCTGCTGAATGTCAGGCGAATCGTCCAGCCGTCCTGCCTGGTGTCCGTCTCATTGGACAGGGTCAGGTCATACTGAAAATAAGTGGCACCGCCCGACTCCCAGGAGGTGACCACTTTCGCCGTCACCATCAAGTCCCCTGTCTCTATCCCGTCCGAGGTGCTGGTTCCGCTTGTTCCGGTTCCAGTTCCGTTTCCGGTTCCGCTTCCTCCCGTTCCGCTACCGGTTCCACTTCCTCCCGTTCCGTTTCCGTTTCCCGCGTTCTCGCCACCGGCAAGCGTTCCGGCGACACCCACTTCTTCCAGCATGCCATAGAGCCATCTACCGGAATCGCTCAAATCCTCCCCGGCAAACCCGCTCACCTTGCCGCAGCTGCTCTTCAGGATTGCAGAAGTCTCCGATTTATTGGACAAATTCCAGGCCACATAGCTGATGCCGTGCTCATTCATGGTCTCCACCCATTTGTCCGCCTGGTTTTCGTCAATCGCTCCATTGCCGCTGGCATCGCAGATGCCGTACTCCGAGACGAAGATGGGCAGACCGGCTTCCACAGCATTGACCATGGCTTTCCGCAGGGAATCCGTATGGGTAGCGGCATAAAAATGCAAGGTATACATAATGTTTTCATAGCCCATAATCGGGTCAGCCGCCGCCTGATCCACATACTGGCACCAGTTAGGCGTGCCTACCAGGATAATGCCGTCCTCGTCATTCTCCCGGATGACAGAAATGACTTCCTCCGCATAACTCTTCACCTGGCTCCAGGAAGTGCCGCCGTTGGGCTCATTGCAGATTTCATAGATTACATTAGTGTAATCCGCATATTCCTGAGACATTTCCTGGAAAAACGCTTTGGCTTCCTTTATGTAGGTATTGGGATTCCCGTCCGAAAGGATGTGCCAGTCAATGATGACATACATGCCACAGGCCGTGGCGTACTCCACACCATTCTTCACCAGCGACTTCAGCCCCTCCTTGTCGCCGCCTGTGCAGTAGCCCCCGCTCTCCGCAGTGTACATGGCCAGGCGAATCACGTTCATCCCCCAGTCCTCCCTGAACTGCCGGATGCATGCTTCGTTCACATAATCCGGATACCAGGCCAGGCCGTGGGTGCTGATTCCCCTTAATTGAACCGGATTGCCCCCGCTGTCAGTCAGCTGCGTCCCCGCCAGGGACAGCGGGCCAGGCATCGCGGAATCTGCGGCATTCCCCTGGCCCGCTCCTTTGCCTGGGGTTCCGGCCCCGCTATTCCCTCCGGCTCCCGTTCCGCCGTTCGTCCCCGCGGCCCCGTTCCCGGCTCCCGTTCCACCGTTCGCTCCCGCGGCTCCGTTCCCAGCTCCCGTTCCGCTCCCGGCTTCTGTTCCGCCGTTCGCTCCCGCGGCTCCGGAAGCAATTCCCGCGACACCGCCCTCAGCGTTGGAAGCCCCAGCTGCTGCCATATCCCCCTCCGCTGCTTCTGCCCCAGCTCCGGAGCCGTTTCCCGCAGCACCGCTCTTTTCCCCGCTGAAAATCACCACGCACAATACGCACACCGCAATCACGCAGACGGCCATCGCGCCGCAGCACAGCAGATATTTCCGCATATTCATCCGTACCTCCATTCTCCTGCCCATCCATAAGGCCGCCATAATCCTCAAGCCGCCCCTTTGGCAACTGCACTATCACACATCCTTGGGAATCAGATTCGATTTTATCCAGATCATGGCGTTCTCTTGATTCTGCCTGAGAGCGGCATCACCCAATCAAGTCAAGACCACCTTGCCCCGAAACGCAAAACCGTATTTCCAGATACAATCTGCCGATACGCCTTTCGCTTTGAGCGCTGCATCATAGTGCATCCTGTCGACCTAATCAAGGGCGGCACGTACCGTATCCTCCAGAATCTTTTCCTTTTTGCGACTGCCGGCCTTGCATTCCCTGTATTTCTGATACCCTCATTCTACTATACCACGCAGAAATCCACAAGGCTGAAATCAATCTCCCTTTTTGGAAAAGTGTTCCCACTACTCTTTTTCAAAATTTCTTTGAATACTTATACATTTCTTAAGTTTCATGCATCAAATAATATGAAGGAATAATTCGCTTTGCCGCAGTTACGATTTTTTCACCGGTAAATGTAATTGTATGTTCATGCGACAAGTATATAAGCCATTCCTCAAATCGATCAAAAATAAAAGTCTCAGCATACCATTGAAAAACATAGCCGTCTTCATCCCGCTCATATAATAATCGGACAATACTTTCGTTCTCAAAATATTCCCTATGATCCATTTGAAACATGCTTACATATACAATATTGCACGTGTTTACGATATTCTCCAGCAAAATAATTTGATCATCTTGATATATCCTGGTGATATCATATGCTGCTGTGCAAAGAGAACTCTCAATATTAACAAGCGGATACCAATACAAGCTATGGTTGCTATTGTTATTTTTTATGCAATGTATAAGTTTCTTTTCAACCTCTGGATTTTTCATATTTATCACCATAAAATATGTTTTTCACGAATCAGGAATGTATATTTACAGTTTTATTATTAGTAGGTACACAATTCCGAAAAGGGAGAAATCAATTTGGCAACGGCAAGCAACGAAGCGGCATTCCAGTCGCTGCCAAATCTGCCGTGAGGTCACTGTCCCCTCTGATCCTTCTTCTTCAGCAGCTCTGCCGTGTCCAGCGTCTGCTGTCCCTGTTCTTTTGCGGCTTTCCCTTTCTTTCTGCGCGCTTTCCCCTTGCCGGATGGATTTTCTCCCGCCTTTGCCGCCCTGTCCGGAGCGTCCAACCTGGTTCCCTTTTCCGAGACCACGCCCTCCTTTGCTCTTTGCTCCTCCTCCGAAATGCGGCCAGGCGACTTCCGGCCTGACTGCCCTTCATCCGCCGCTTCTCCCCTGCGCCCTCTGTACCCGGCGATCCATCCGTTCACCATGCGGTAAAGCTTTGTGTCCTGGGGCAGAAAACAGAATCTGCGCAGCGCGATATCCATCAGGAACCAGACAAATGCCAGCAGAATCAGCCATACCGTCAGATCCAGCTTTTCTCCCGCTTCGCTCTTTCGCTGCTTCCAGAAATCTTCCTCCGGCTCAAGCATTCTGCCATACCGCTGTACAAAGCCTGAAAACGCTTCCGTGCCAACGCTGAATTTGTATTCGTCCGAATACTGCACCACAGCAGCTGTGGTCACCGCGTTGGAAACCGTCCCATTGTCCGTGCGGCGCACGCTCAGGGAATAGAGACCGGTGCTGTCCGTATCCAGCCTTGTCTCATAGCGCCCCGGCGCCGTGGCTCGGAGGGGCGCCGTCCAGGTGTGTCCCTCCGGATCCGTATATACCGCTTCAACCTCTGTCTGTCCGTCGTAATCCACTGCGCTGTATGTGATATTGGTATAGCCGCCCGCGGTGGCCACATCCACCGAATCCTGCCCCAGCCATGTGCTGCCGGAGCTGTAATCGATAATGCGTCTCCAAAGCTGCGCATAATCGTCCTTTCCCGCGTAAGCCGCCGTCCACATGTTTGTCACATCCGTGTTCCAGGCCACTGTATGCCCCAGGCCGTACTGCATAATCGTAAGCAGGGGATCGTCCTTCTCCGATGCAATCAGGACTGTGGACATATTTTTCGGCGTGGCGCTGACATAGCCGTAGACATTGGGCCATCCAGAAGCAAAAAGCCCTCTTGTGAGCTCGTTATTGCCGTTTACGGACAGAGCAAAATCGCCGTTCTGGAGATAGGTGTCCCCGCTGAGGAAAACCTCCTGGGCAAATATTTTGGGGATATCCGTGGCAAAGTCGGAATAATAATGCCGGCCGCCGCAGGCTTCCGCAAGGGTTTCCAGAAGTTTTGCGTCCGAGCCGATTCCGATGGCCACCGTGGACAGGGTGACCCCGCCGTCCGTGTAGGCGGTTATGATATCGCTGTAATTGTTGCTCTCCCCCTGTCCGTCTGTCAGCAGGACCACATGGCGGATGCTGGCGTCGCATTCCGAGACGCCTTCCAGCGCTTCCCGGAGGGCGGGCTGGATCGTGGTGCCGCCGCCTTCCGGGATGGTTGCAATCTGTTCCTTTATGGCGTCTTTATCGGAAGCCAGGACAGGCTCCACCACCCAGGCGTATTTATCGTCAAAGGTGATTACGCCCACATAGTCTGTCTCCCGCATCTGATCCACGGCAGTCTGGGCCGCAGTGATGGCCAGGTCCAGATTCGTGGCGGAGGAACCCACATTGGCGCTCATGCTCCCGGAGTGGTCTATGACCATGATCATCGCCATCACAGGCACCTCATCCACTCCCCGCAGCTCCATGTCCACGGGCAGAATCTTTTCCAATACGCTTTCCCTGTAACCTCCGAGGGCAAAACTGTCCTCTCCGCCGCAGCAGACCAGCCCGCACCCGTAATCCCCCACATAGGACTCAATATTGGCGAGAAATCCCTCCGGCAAGTCGGACAGATACACATTTTCCAGAATGACGCTCTTATATTCCAGAAGCCCTTCCAACGTATCCGGCGCATTGATGGCCGAGATGGCGTCAAAGCTGCAGTTTGCGCTGCGGAGCAGATTTTCGTATTGGCTGCTGTCCTCATCCATGCCGGATACCAGGAGTATCTTGGGAACGGAGTCCACCACCGAGTATGCGTGATAGCTGTCATTTTCCGCCACGGTATCCCCGGGGGCGGCCACCCGGACTTCAAAATTCTCGATATTTTCCCCGGTCACGGTCTGCTGGAAGCGGAACTGGTTGGAGCCGCGGCTCAGATGAACGTCATAGCTCTCCTTCTGCATGGAACCCATCCAAATCTGGATCTGGGCATCCGTCTCATAATTGCTCTCCACAGTCACCGTCATGGAGTACAGATCCCCCTGATACAGGTAGCTGGGCAGTTCCACACTTTCCAGATAGGCGTCCTGTCCCTGCTTTGTCTCATAGACGCGCGCCAATAGCTCCACCTGCCTTGACACAAGAGCTGAAGCCGTGTTCGCCAGGTTCCCTTTCGTCTCCTTCCCGTCCGTCAGGACCACCACTCGCCCGGCGCCCTCCGCAGGAATCATGGCCAAGGCTCTGGACAGGGCCTCTTCGAAGTTTGTGGCGGTTTTGTCCGGCAAAGACAGGATGCGGGAAAACCGGTCTTCCCCCGTCAAAAACTGGTCTACCAGGGAATTCTTTCCGAAGGTGACGATGCCGTACTGATTTTTCCGCGGCATCTTCCGGAGCGCATCGTCCAGGTAATCCTCCATTGCGGAGAGATTCTGCTGGTTGCTGTTGGAGATATCCACCAGAAAGACAGTGGTATTCATGCCGTTCATCCGTTTCACGGACACGCCCAGAAGAGCAAGGAAAACCAGAGCGGCCCCAATGATGCGTATGGCCGGATAAAACTTGCCGCGATAGCGCGTCTGCCGCACATAGACCACCCACTCTGCCGCCAGCAAAAGCAATACCAGCACCAGAGGGATGCTGCGCAGGCGCAGCTTCACGGACCGGACACCGGAGAATGTCCCGGAAAAAGTCCCTTCCGCGGTAATCCGGCCGTCGGACTCGCTCTCCGCGGCAAAGCGCACCACATACTGCTCCGTTCTGCCCAGGGCGCTTACTTCGAACAGTCCCGCCTTCCGGGTGGAATCCGGCAGTGTCCCCACATCGAATTCCGCCTGGGGGTGATAAAGCACAGAATCCCCCGCCATGTAGAGGCTTTCGGCGAGAAGCGAGGTATCCCCCAGGAAATGCAGGGCATTGGAGATGAAGACGGGGAATTCCGCCTTCAGGGGAAAATCCGATTCCCTCAGGTCGAAGCCCACCACGACCCTCTTCACGCCGTCATGCTCTCCGTAATAGCCGGCGCACTTGTCCCCTGCCCAGAGAAAACCGTTCCCCCAGGCCGGAATATCATAAACCTTCGTCTCGTTGACGCCGATGGAGAAGGCGGAAAGCCCGGAGGTAAGGTCGCAGCCCGTGACCGTGAGCAGGATTCCCTCCACTGTACCGGACGCATTGCCCTCGTCGCCGAAAAGCAGCGCCGAGCTGTTTTCCGGCAGTTTGTCCGACTCTCCGGCATCGCAGATGTAGACAGTCCCCTCCGGCTGCTCCTTCTGCCCGTTCTGAAGCTGTCCTCCGTCCGCCACCTTCGTCAGATGCGTCCCCACAACCGCCTGATAAGCCTTCTCAAGGTAAATATTGCCTTCCCCGATAAAAATTCCATTGATTTGACTGGACTGGTCAATTATAGCGTAAGCGGTATTGTCGGCGGCAAGGGAATCCCCGGTATCCCGGCCGGAAAATCTCACGGAACTGACTTCGCTGCGAAGCGCCCCGCCCTGCCAGACATAGGAATCAAAGAAGAACATCCTGGTCTCGCCTGGGTCAAGGGTCAGGGACTGAACGTCCAGCAGCCTTCCGCCCTCGTACAGGCTGATCTCCATAGCGGCCCGGGCATCGCTGTGATTGGTGAGGCTGGAGGCACAGATGACGGTTCTTCCTTTCAACCTTTCATCCGTGCTTTCCGCAGCCTCGCTTCCGTCCTCCTCCGTCCTGGCGTCTACATAAGAGAGAAAATTGTTGGACACATTATCCACCGGGGAGCCGGCCACATACAGCCGGGCATCAAAATAAGCGCAGACCCCCTCCGCCTCCTGAGCGCCGCTGCCGTCCGTGAATACAATCACCTCCGCGCCCTGGGCTTCGCCGGACTGGGACTGGGCTCCCCGGAGGGTCTCCACTATGCTTTCCGCCCCCTGCAGATTTCCCGGCCCGTCGCAGCATACAATTTCCTCCAGCACACGGTAGAGGGCGTCCTTGTCCCTGACGCCCGCCGCCGGAAGCTCCGTTCCCATGGAATCTGCCGTGACGATGGAAAAAACGGTCTCCTCCGAGGCGGCGATCAGATCCTTGGCCTGTTCCAGAACCTCCTCCATGCGCGTTCTGCCGTCTCCGCTGTCGTGCTGCATGCTTCCGCTGGTGTCGAACACGAGGATCACATTTCCCCCGCTTCTGCCCTGCCTGTTCAGATACGGGGACATCAATGACAGCACCAGGAGCAACAGTATCAGAATCTGGAGATACATCAGGATATTGTGGATAAATTTCTCCAGAAAAGTCCTGGACTCCTGATTTTTGAACAAAGCTTCCCACAGCAGATTCGAGGATATCCTATAGTCCTTTCCCCTGGGTTTCAGCAAATATAAAATTATGACTACAGGCACTGCCGCCAGAAGCGCCAGGGGCCATAAGCTCTCAAATATCATAAATCACCCTTAAATCCTGGAAAATAAGTTCTTTTCTGTCTTTCCCGGCATCGCAGAGCACATACGCCCCGCCCCCGGCGGCGCAGCCTTTTTTCATGCGCTCTGTGAGACGCTCCAGCGCCTGGCCGTAAGAAGCGATGACTTTTGTATCCATGGTCAGGCGCAGCCTGGATTCCGTCTCCGAATCGATCAGGTTCAGCGTCCCGGTAAGGGGAATGCGGAGCTCCTCTTCCGCCAGTGTGTGCAGGATCACAGGACGCTGTCTGCAATAGTCCAGATACTGCAGCAGCTTCTCATACCGGGCAGAGAGCTTCACCGGCATATTTTTTCCGCCGGCCTTTCCCGGCGCTCCCTCCAGCATGCTGCGGTGCAGAAAATCGCTGATCAATACGGTCACGCCGGGACCCGGGCTGCGCATTTTCCGGATTGCGGAGAGCATATCCACCTCCCCGGAAAATTCCAGCTTCTCCAGCCATCTGAGCGCCTTTGCGAAACCGTTTCTGCCGCCGCCCACCGAAAGGCCCTGCCCCATGGCTTTCATATCGTAGAGAATCAGCCTGTCCATATTGTTCAGCGCCAGAAATCCCACTGCTCCCGCCAGGTCCTTCGCCAGCTCCGCCTTGCTGTGCGCCCCGTAGTCCATAGACGCGCTGGTGTCTACCAGAACGGAGACCACCGCCGCTTTCTCCTCCATGTATTCCCGGATATACAGCTTGTCCAGCCTGGCATAGGCGTTCCAGTCCATCCGGCGCAGATCGTCCCCGGGCATATACTCCCGGAAATCGGAAAATTCCGAGGAAGTCCCCTTCTGTACCGATTTGCGGTTGCCGGATGTGACCAGGCTGCTCTTGTGCCACATCTGCAGCTGCAGCCGGGACAATGTGTCATAAAACTTTCCGTCAAGCATATAGGTTCTTTTCCTTTTCGGATAGAATCTGACGAATCATGGAATCCTGTGTGATTCCATCCGATATAGCGTCAAAATTCAACAGGATGCGGTGCCGCAGAACGGGGTAGGCCAGGCTTCGCACATCCTCAAAGGACACGTTCAGCCTTCCCTCCAGAAATGCGCGGGCTTTCGAGGCCCGAACAAGCGCCTGGGCCGCCCTGGGGCTTGCGCCCTCCCTGATATAGGGATTTTCCTGATGGGTGGCCATGACCAGATCCAGGATATAGTTCATCACGGCATCGGCTATGGGAATCCGGGAGATGAGCTTTCTCGTCTGCAGCAGGACGGCGCCGTTCATCAGGCCCTGTATCCCGGGCGGCTCCTGTCCTTCCGTCAGGGCCACGATGCCCCGAAGCTCCTCCCTGCTGGGAAACTCCACCAGTATCTTAAACAGGAAGCGGTCCAGCTGAGCCTCCGGAAGAGGATAGGTTCCCTCCTGTTCTATGGGATTCTGTGTGGCCAGCACCAGAAAAGGCTCCTCCAGCACATAGCTTTCCGTCCCCACCGTCACAGTGTGTTCCTGCATGGCCTCCAGCAGGGCCGACTGGGTCTTCGGCGTGGCGCGGTTGATCTCATCGGCCAGCACCAGATTGGCGAAGATGGGGCCTTTCTGGAAGCGGAAGGCGCTTTTTCCTTCCTCCTTTACCATGATATTGGTTCCCGTCACATCGCTGGGCATCAGGTCCGGGGTAAACTGGATGCGCTTGAAGGAAAGCAGGAACACCTGGCTTATGGTGCGCACAAGCATGGTCTTTCCAAGCCCCGGCATGCCCTCCAACAGGACATTTCCGCCGGAGAGCAGCGCCAGCATCACCTGCCGGATGACTTCTTTCTGACCGATGATCCCCTTTCCTATCTCCCGCTCACATTCCCTTATTTTCTGCTGATATAATGCAATGTCTGCCATCTGATTCCTCCTGGTCTATATTCGCTCCAATGTCTGCCATCTGATTTCTTCTGGTTTAATTGCCGATCCCCCCGCTTTTCCAGGTGCCGTCCAGCCTCAATACCTGATTCCGCTTCCTGAAATCCCGGGAGCATATGATTCCGTATATCTCGAATCCTGTCACTGGTTCAGACTCCCGAAATAGTCTCGGATCACCGATTCCATCCCGTTGGGATACCTGCCGTTTGCAAGCCCTTCGTAGGCGCTTTCCGTATACTCTCCGATGACAGAGCTGTATTCCACATGCTCCCCCTCCCAGGCGAGGCCGTTCTGCTGTCTGAAATATTCGGAATCCTGATTTCCATACTGTGTGCCCGTCAGGTCGGAATCACCGCCCACGGCATTGGGAATGCTCACGTAATCGTGGGAGGCGTCGCTGCTGCCGGTTCCCCGGCCATTGCCGGAGCCGCTGCCCTGGCCGTTCCCGTTTCCCGAGCCGCTTCCGTTTCCCTGGCCGTTTCCGTTCCCTTCCCCGGATCCTCTGCCCTGGCCGTTTCCGTTCCCTTCCCCGGATCCGCTTCCCTGGCCGTTTCCGTCCCCTTCTCCGGAGCCGCCGTCCTGGCCGGATCCGCTTCCCTCCCCGGAACCGCCGTCTCCGTCCTTTCCGGCGCCGGAACCAGTGCCGGGAGTGCCGCCGGAAGCTGTCTGCCGGCCATCGGACTTCGCCGCGGCCTTTGCCATCGCTTCCGCCGCCGCAATGCCTGCCTTTCCGGGATCATCCAGCTGTGCGCCGAGCTTCTCCAGCCCCTGGGCCGTCTGACCGTATTTATAATCCAGCCTGTCCATGGCAGATGCCAGGCTTTCCCAGGAGTCCGCTCCGGAAAGCTCTTCCCGGGACAGCTGCAGCGCCTCCGTCATTTCCTGCAGCTGCCGTCTCTCCTCCTCCGTCAGGCTGTCCATATCCACTTCTTCCAGCGCATCCAGAAGATTCTCCAGTTCCTCCAACTCTTCCCCGGCCTGTTCCCGCACCTGATGGATGAGTTCAGCCTGTCTGCGCACAGGGGAGGGGATGAAAGCCATGGCTGTTACCGCCGCGGCTGACAGCAAAAGCGCCAGCACATGTCTCTTCTCTGGAAAGAGCGGTATCCTGATCTGTCCACGCATCCTTTCATACTGGGAAAGCGCATCCTGCCGTTGCAGCTGTATGAGCATGTCCCCCCCGGAATACGATGCCCCCGCGGAGTGCGCTTTTTCCATGGAACACCCTTCCTCCACGGAACATCCTCCTTCCATGGAACGCTTTTCCTCCATGGAGCGCCCTCCTTCCATGGAGCGCCCTCCTTCCATGGAACGCCCTCCTTCCATGGAGCGCTCTTCCTCCATTATCTGCTCGTAAGCCGTGACCATGCGCTCCTCCAGGCCGAAGGAATCCAGCATCCTGGCCGCCTGTTCCATACCCGCCCTTCTATACACGGCATAACCGATTCCGGCCAGTAGG
>OFFW01001396.1_pt1 | contig 14546 bp, 18 predicted proteins | sample 1521501 | NCBI WGS metagenome assembly OFFW01 (sample SAMEA3504107, study PRJEB24116) | mouse gut metagenome | biome: mouse gut; feature: mouse-associated habitat; material: faeces | place: Denmark | collected 2011
AGCGCCGCTGGCTTTATATGAAGGGCAGGAAATTACGAATTTTAGTTGTGATTTCTGTGTCCCATGTTACAGTGGCGAGTTGGAGCAGCTTATACGTGACTGGCGTGAAAATGGCAATAGCAAAAGCCTGGATAACGCCATGAAATTAGTGGAACAGCTACAGGGGAAAATCCTTTGCTGGTCGTAAGTACAGGAGTGGCACATGGACAAAAAGATAAATACCTTTACCATTGAGCAGTTAGAAAAAATTATGATTACCCGTGGAGCAGTCATCAGGGCTATTCCCATGGAAGTGACGCATGTATTAGAAAAATGCCATGCAGACAGATATCCACATGGCGAAATCCTTTATCTGGAGGAATACAAGCGGGAGATGCTGCTGGTCAGGGAAATACCGGACCATGCCGGGGAGTTTATGCTTCAGGAAGAAAGGAATACCGGGAGTACCGTAAAGTTCCATACTCCTGCGTTTTTTGGTTCTATTGCAGAGATCATCCGATGCCTGCAGGAGAATGGTTAAGTCACTATAAAAACAATCAGGTCAGTATGACACAAGCAATGAGGCGCCAGTTTCGGCGCCTCTGGCTATTTCATGAAAACAAAATTTTTATAGATACGCAGATTCAATTATATTAGGAGGAGACAAATATGGATCACAGATTAAAGGACATTGCAGAAAACCTTGACAGAATGACTATCGGCGTGGATGAGCCGTTTAAATTCAATTGCGATATGTGCGGGAAATGCTGCATCCACAGGGAAGATATCCTGCTGAATGCAAAAGACATCTATCATATGGCAAAAGAGCTTCAGATGGAACCGGCAGAAATGTTCCAAAAGTATTGTGAAACTTATATTGGGGGATCTTCCAGGATACCTATCGTCAGAATCAAACCGCGCGGACCGATTATGAGATGCCCGCTGATGAAGGAGCGTAAATGTTCCGTACATAAGGCAAAGCCGACAGTGTGTGCAATGTTCCCGATCGGAAGGTGCATAAAAATGGAAGCAGACGATAAGAACCCTGCTGTCAGTACCAATGAAATCACATATATTTTTACAGATCCCGGTTGTGGGGACAGCTCTAAGACCCATACGGTTCGGGAATGGCTGGGTGAATTTGGATTCCCGCTGGAAGATGAATTCTTTTTCGCATGGAACCATCTGATTGCCGAGCTTGGCAGTATATTCCGTGCAGGGGAACAGGTTTTAAGTGAAAGGACCATGAGCGCCGCATGGCAGATGACTTTTGTGAAAATATATCTTGATTACGATTTGGGCAGGGATTTTATGCAGCAGTTTCAAGCGAATGCAGAAGAGGTCCTTGACATTATGCGCAGGATGCCTGCGAAGAAGGATAAGAAGAAAGGTGGGAAATAAGATGGCGGAAGACCGCAACCAAAATCAGATTATCCGCAAGGATGCCCGTAACTGTTTTGTGGAAAGCCTGAACGATGCCTTTGAGATTGGGAGGATTCATCTGGCGTTTGCCACCTATGACCTCAGTAAACCGGCAGGGCAAAGGCAGACCAATAATATCCATATCTATATCGCAGTGGATGAGTTCCTGGAACTCTGCCGCAAGATTGCTTGCGGGGAACTTCGGTATATGATGCAGAACAGAAAGAAAAGCGGGGATAAATCTCCATTGTATCAATGTCTTGGAGGAACATCAGCAGAAAAGCTTGCCAGGCAGGGACGCGCCCGCAAGGATGGCATGAGTCTGTCGCGGACAGCGCAGCTCTTATGCGGCAGCAAATCGGATTTCCTTTTTGTTGCAGACAGCGGGCCAGGTCAGACGGATGCAAAAGGCCTGATTGTTCCCAGGTTTGGAAGCAAGCCGGAGAACCATGTGGCCATCAGTATGAGCTATGAGGTTTTCAGTGAACTGATGATGCTTACAAAAGTGCATTTTGAAGCTTGGCTGTCTGCATGGTATATGCAAAAGATTCAGTCAGGAAAGCCTGCGAAGAATAAGCCGCAGGCAGATTCCCAGTATCAGGAGAGCAGTTATGAGCCGGAGAATGCTTCGGAGCAGATGTTCTAAAGAAGGTAAGAGCCTCTGTCACATGTTGCATAATGTGACTAGAGGCTCTTATTTTGTTTGGTATAGATGGGACTAATGAGTCTGGGGGTATTTTCCAATCATCTGTTCATAGGATATTTCACAGTCTTTCTGCTGAAGTCTATGTTGTTCCTGTTGATAGAAAAAATAAAGTTGTCTGTTGATGAGGTTCGCCTGTTTTTGTGTTTTGGCTGGGACAAGTGCAAAATAATAGGGCTTCCCATTGAAAGTAATTGTTTTAACTGTACAACCGTTATTTTGGTAAAAACGGATAGATTCGTAATCACCATCGTCAATGGGATAATATATCATTGGACAATGGTTCGAACTGAAAGTTACATTAATGCTGGCATCATTATTTAGGACCATATATTTCCTCCATTGCTTGATATGATAAGAAAGAAACCCTGATATTATCAAACTTATGGTATGTTTGACTAATCGAAACGGAATCCTCCTTTCAGTCAGGCCAGTGTTCCAAGACTGGCGAGTTGATATTTTGTTCCCTTTCGGATGTTTCTTGGAACATGCTGATCAGGCGAGCCAACCGATGGGATAGTGCAGTTTATTGTCATGCTCCAGGACATGTTTGCTATATTAAAATTTTACAGGGTATGCATATTCATAATCAAATGACAAATTTATATATCATTCATTCTAATTATGTTTAAAAAAGAGAGTGTACATTGAAAACTATTCGTGATAGAATATTTCTATGAGAATTGGAATAATCCTAGTAAAATTAGAATGGGAGATATGTAATGAGTAATAAAATGGAGTCGAATATAACATTGGAACGCATGAAAGAACTGAAGGGGAATGACTCGCAGGAGGTTTTCGCCCAAAGAATACATACTACTCAAAGTAATATCAGCAAAATGTTTAAGGGAATGGCACCACCATCAGCGGCTACATTGACGGAACTGGCAAAAGCATATCATGTTTCTGTTGATTGGCTGCTGGGGTTGTCTGATGAAAAAGAGTCTGAGAAGAAGGTTCAATCCCACAATTTGACTGCGGAGACTGTAACATATGCTGATGCAATGGCGGTATTGGAGGTTCTTTATCAAAAGGGTTCTATAGAGGTTGGCTATGATAATAATGGCTTTAACAGTGAACCGGATCCAAGTACGATTTATGTGAAAGACAAGGTGATTGCATATTTTTTGGACAATCGTTTCAGATACAGTGGTGGCAGTCAGAATATTTATGATATTTGGATGAAACAGGCAATGGGCATTTATGACAAATATTTGCTTTTGCAATGGACAGATACTGTAAATACCCTTTATGAGCAAAATGTTCCAACCCCGTTATCAGATGAAGCAATAGCTTCGCTAATTAATGATATCGTAAATGAACGTTTAGAGATTAAGCAGACACAGTCGGATGGATTTATGGATATTCCTGATGAAACGCTTCCATTCCAATGAACGAGTACTTATCTTTTTATTTTGTAGCAGTAATGCACCTTTATGGGGGTGAGCAAACATTATTGGTGGTTTCATTAAGGAGGAGGTTCGATTATGCTAGAAAATGCAGAGATGATTCGTTTATTTGATGATGAAGCGGGTGTGTACTATCCGTCATATATGCTTATGAAAATGGATTCATCCATAAATTTCGATAATTTTGAAAGAAACAGAGATGAGCAGAAAGGCACATTTATGCATGAATACTGCCATTTTATTCAAGATGTATCTACAACCTATGGTTATATGACATATGTTTGCAATTTACAAGAGTTGCTAATTAAGTTGCAGTGTATAGATGTTAAAGATGATACTCTAATCAAAAAAAACAGAGACTTTTATACATTCTTTCGCGGATATGACGAGATAAAAGACAATATCATATTTGTTAATGCTGTCAACATACAAGAAGATTTATTATATAAAGAGGAATACGAAGAAGATGAATGGGAAAGTGTAATTGTAACCTATAATGGGAATAAAGAATTTGTGTTTGGCGGATATTGTATTGCGGAGAGCATGGCATATTTGTCAGAAAAAAGGCTATATGAGGTGCAGGTGCGAGAAAAGGAATTCCCATATAATGTTTGTCAATTAATCTGTGAGAAGGAATACCCAGAGATTGCTGATGATATGATTGTTTTGGGTTTATGCGAGTTTGCTTTATTAGAACAAAATTCGGGAGTATTTTTTGTTAAGTTGATTCGGAAGATGAAAAAAGATAACTTTGTTCCTGAAGATGTCAGAGAGTTAGAAAAGTATGTTGAAAATAACTATAGTATTGGATTTAGGGGAATAAAGCAGCGGATTGAAGATATTTTAGAGTGCTTGTATCCAGGGGAAATAGAAGAGTTTAAAGATATAAAGGAGTGGATTGTTTCCAGATTTGTGTTGGGGTGCGAGCTTAGAGAGACATCAAATATTTTTCTCAGTCTATGTTTATGTGTGGATGATGTTCATATAAGATATGGATGTATACAGAAGGTGATGAATGTGTTAGAATTTCCTATTTTGATTGATAGTCAAAATTATTTTTATTCAGGTGCATATAAAGGTGGAAGAGATATAGAAATTCGATATTTATTAGGGCCTTTTATTTTGTGTGAAATGCTTGACAGGCAAGGAAAGCTAACAGAAAAAAGATGTCCGCTGCTTGCAGTATGCAGCGGTTTGGAAGGGTATCATGGGTGCAAATATTCTCTTAATACGGAGGAAAAAATATGTGATGAAAACTGTATGTTGAATTTGTTTTGTAAATTATATGGCATTGCTATAGGTTAATAAGGTATAAATAAGAGAGCTACATTGGTTCCCCATCTGTTGGGCTAATAAAAATGCCAGTCTTAAAAGGAGACTGGCAAATTTGAAAGTTGGATTTATGGAGTTGATTAGTTGATAAAATATTCTTTGTATAATTTATTTCTATATAGTTTATCTTGTGTGACTCTGATTACATCCTGTGACCGCTTATCTTCTATTAATCGTGCAATCAGTTGGGAAAGTTTTTCCTCACCTTTTTCTACACCTTTTTCTATACCTTTTTCAACATTAATCTGGTCTCTCATCAGCAACGTCATATACTCATGCCTCCATTCCCGATTCTGTTTTGCTTCTTTTACAGCTTCATCAAGTTCCTGTACAAAAGTATCATTTGTAGTTTTTCCGGCGGCATAATCTAAAAATGCCTTCAGTTCTTTGCTGACGTCATCCATGTCGCTGTCTGTGTTCAGAAAGATCTTTGTGGTTTCATCCCCCATGGAAATGTTGGAGTCCTCTTTACAGAGGTTTTCAAATGTATAAATATGCCGCCTATGTCCAAAAATGTCTTCCAGGCAGATAAAAATAATATAACTGCGGTTCAGCTTTCGGTACGTCTGTCCCTTATCAATCAGCTGCAAATCTATTAAACTCTGATAGTATCTGCTTCTTTTAGGGAGTTCTTTGGTGTCGCTGGCCTGCATTTCTATATTGTATACAATATTTTCATTATCCTTTACATAGACATCGAGCCGGATGCTTTTGGCATCAGCATCTGGTTTGATTGCCTTCTGTAATTCCGGATATTCGATATGATCTATTTTTAAATCTGGAAGGATTCTTTGCAATAATTCCTGGCACAATCTTGGATTCTGCATGACTTTTCCAAACAGAAAGTCATTTGATATACCTAAGTCTTCCCAATTTGTCTGGTTGACGCCCATTTGCTCATTGCCTCCTTTTCCTTATTTTATCATGCTTTTTGCTCTGGTTCAATTGGAACTTCAACATTTTATCTCAGCTTAATCTCATCACTGTCCCCCACCAGCCATTCCATGGTGACCTCCAATGCTTTGGCGATCATACGCAGCTCTGCGTCACAGACATGCCGCTGGTTCTTTTCGATTCTGGAGATGATTAATGGAGTCATGTCTTCCATACCCATGAATTGGAGCTTTTTTGCCAGATCTTCCTGTGTGATGGGTGGCTTTTGAAGAGCCCTTCCCAATCGGACTCTTTCTGAGCAAATATTTCCTTTTATTGTAAACATACTCTTACCCATGTGAATTAGTCCCTTTAATATATCTACTTTCGATATTTTTCATCTATTCTATTGATTTTATACAGAAAACAGGTATAATGTTGGATAAACTAGATATAAAATATCTAGTTTAGATAGATTTGAAAAATTTTTTGAGGCAGGCAATGGGGAATATGCTTTATCGGATGAAAAGAAGGCCCAGCCCCAAATGGCATCAAGATAAATTTGTAACAATATATAAAATAACCTGGGATTGCCACTATTGGAATGTATGGCAGAAAAAAGGCACAAGTATGGCAGAGCTTTGCCGATGACATAGGAAAAGAAATCTGTTATACTGCTATCGTCTACAAGTGGATTCAGGAGAGTCCGCTTGTTTTTTTATTCCAATAAATCAAAGGAGCGTGATGTAATTATGAAATATTGTCCTTATTGTGGCGCCGGCCTGCCAGACGGTACAGTATTATTTTGTCCGGAATGTGGAAAATCTCTTCCAGGTGAAAAGAAAAAAAGTGAGCAGCCAGATGCAAAAAAACATAAACCGGAAAAGAAACTGCGTTCAAAGAAACGTGCCAGAAAGCACTCAGAGCCTGTTTTGGATACTTCTTCTGATGAAACACAGGCAGCGGATGATTATGATGGATATTATGATGATATCCTTCCAGTAGACGAAGGCAGGCAGAGGGAAGGGATTGACCGGTCAATTGTCAAAAAAATAGCGGCGTTGGTAGGCGGGCTTGTAGTTGTTATAGGAATCTGCATTGCCCTTATGTATCTGCTGTGATGCTTTTGTTGTAAATATCTTTGCCACATCGTGTAATCTAAATAAAAGAACATGAGGTGATGAAGATGATCTATATATCCAAAGGAATTGTGGGGAAAGGCTCTACAACAGAATTAGTTCAGGTGATAAGGGGCGGCCAGAGTATTTACCTTTCCGGCAGAGAAGCTGATTTATGGCTGAAGGGACGCTTTTCATTTTCCCAGACAGTTGAAGAGGAGCGTACATTGCATCATCTGGTTCGTATGGGTCTGGCGGAAATGGAACCAGAAGAAAGCAATGACGCAAGATATCAAATCCTTACAAGATGCATTTGCTGCCCTGCAAAAGCGGCAAAAAGAAAGATAGGCTTATCTATGGGAGAAAAAACCGTGCTGTCCTGGCTGGTAAACGCCGGGATCAGGCTGTCTACGGCAGAGCTGGTTTACTTGATTGAAAATAAGGTGGAAGCAGGGCCAAAGTTTTTTTATCAGGATAACAGGCAGGCATTGGTAGAAGCGATTTATACGGTTGATACCATAACGGACAACATTCTGGAAAATCAAATGGCAGTGGCAGGGTGCCGTGACCGTGTTGTGCAAAGCATTCTTTCCTTATTAAAGAAAAAGAAACTATTGATATTGTGAGGTGGTGGGATTGAAAAATGAATTTGGACGTATTCCGGAAGCTATGCAGTGTCAGGTTGTGCTTCGGCTTGCTGTCGGCGCAGGATTTCTGTTCCTGTTTCTTGTATTGCAGATTTATCTGGGTGATATCTGCTTTTCGCTTCCATGCCTGCTGTTTGGCAGTGGGATGATTGTAAATGGAGGCCTGCTGTTTTATAATGGCATCAAGGGCAATTTCATCCGTGTCCAGGGCATATGCAGGCAGATTGAAACGACAGGAATACGAAAACGGATAAAGAACCTTTATATTGATATGGAGCCATACACATTAAAAATGCCTGTTCGCCACAGAATAAGGAATTTAATCAGAGGCGATACTGTAATTATATATTTATCAGAAAAAACACCAGTGTATGAACAGGACAAAGGATATATGATTTGCAGTTATTATGCGCTGGAGATTAAGAAAGAGGTGTAGTTTATGGAAACATCGGAACGGGAGAAAATATATTCTCTGGTGGATGAAATCAGGACATTGATAGAAGAAAATGAAAAAGAAGACGGGACATTCCGTTTTGATCCGATACGTGCCATGATTGCTTTGGATTTTGCGAAAACTGAGATAGCCAAAACAATTGATGCACCAGATTTGAAATAATAATTTTGAATGAGTTTTCAGGCGGATTGACTATTGAAACAGGTTATGCTATAATGCATATATCAGTTTCAAGGTTTTCCAGAGGAATCCAAAGTTAGCAGAGTTTTCACAGTGTCAATTAACACATGAGTGTTGGTTGGCACTTTTTTTGTTATATAGGAAACTTCGTTCCCTATATAAAAATCCTCCGGGCGGATGCGCACTCGCGCGAAGCTGTAATTTGTCACAAGCGACCGCGCTCGGCGCAGGAATGTGCTTTGCACATTCTTTATTCATCCAATGGTTTCTGCCCCAAAAGCGGGTTGAAATAAATAAATGATATGGCAGGCGATCCCTGCAGGAAAGGAGAATTACTATGTTAGACGTAATTGCAACCAGCGCCGTTGTATCCAGAGGCTATGAAGGTGCAGCAGCGCTCAAATTTTCAGAGAAAGGAGATGCCGTAAGGTTCCGTATTGGAAAGAAGGTTTATGATTCCCGTGCTGAAAACAACACCCGTTGGATGAACCTCTCGGTTAAGGCATTCGGGGATGTATGCAAGAGGATTGCCAAAATGCAGCTGAAAGAAGGCTCGTTTATCAATTTCCGCGGCAGGCTGGACGAAGATAGTTGGACAGACCAGCAGACAGGCGAATCCAAAAGTGCAATGGTCGTTGTTCTGGACGACATTGAGTATGCCGGCGGCAAGCCTAAAGAGAACCGGGATGCGAACCAGCAGCCAAATGGCGCAGCTCCTAATACCGGGAAAGCGGCAGCGACACAGCCTGCAGCGCAGTCTGCAGGAGGACAGATGCCGGACGGCTTTACAGGCTATGAAGCGTTTGGCGGCGGCTCGTTCTTTGACGAGAACTGAAAGGAGCAAAATTGAATCAGGCGTATTGAGACGCACATGGGTTACATTCTGTAATTTCATGTGCGTTTTTTTGCGTCCTGCATTCCAGAAAGGAACTAAAAACCATGGATAACAGAGAAAAACAGGCCCGGTTTGTCCATGAGGCGCTTGTTGTTATGGGGGTATTGGCGCTGCTGTGCTTTGTCTGCAGGCTATGGCCGATCCTCCTCCTTGTGATACTGGGCGTCCTGATTGCGGCAGTCCGGATGGTATTTCTGGCAGCAAAAAAGGTGGAAACCGTAGAACCCATGCCAGCGCCACAGCCACAGACGATACCGGTACCGACGGAAACGGATGTGAAAGCGCTTGCCTATTCTGTCATACTCAGACGGATTACTGAGCTGGTTGCAGCTGAGTATCCGGAGGCGAGATGGGTATGGGAAGCGCCTAATGCGAAAGCGTTGTTTGAAACGGGAGCCGATTTGTTTGTGCTGCTGAACCGTGCGGGCGGGTACCGACGGGCAAAGGTCAATATCCACAATCTTCAGGTTCTGGGCATCGAATATGAAACGGCTGCAGAGCCAGCTAATCCAGGGCCGGAACCGGAAGGGCCAGAGCAGCCTGGAGAAAATGAAAAGGAGAGCTTAAAGCTTATCGCCTTTGAATGGGCGGAGGCGCACATATTTGAGCTGAACACACGGTGTAACGAGGCGATTGGGCAGAACCTGTCGGAACTGCTGATCTATGCGGATGAGCTTCCAGCGAAAGAGAGCTGGGAGGATGTCTGTGGCGAGCTTGTCAGGGCTGGCCTGGAAGATGCCTGCTGTGTGCCGGAAGGAATCAAAATCAATCTTACGCAATGAAATGCAGAAAGGAAATGAATTATGAGTGTATCCATAAACAATATTTTTAACTACAGCCGTCCGCTCCCGGAGCCTTTTGATACCATTACCAACAAAAAAGTCAAGGTTTCTTCCATATATGGAGACGGTACGGCTTCAACGCTTTGCGCCACGGTGATTAAAGCGGTACATGCCGTCTGCCGCTGCATGAATGGCAGCGGGGAAGGCGCGGTCGGAGTCATCGATCACCGGTCGGTGGCAGAATATAAGTCGTCCATGGGGCCGGATGCTTATCATCTGGTCGTTTACGACAGCTCTTCGGGAGCTGTGACGGCAAGTGTTTACGACAAAAACACGGAAGTGTTTGAAAACTATGTGCTGCATTCCTCCGGCCGTGACGGGGCAGCCGTTATGATGGCGCTGATGCCGGCTTTACAGGGCGATGATGAGTTCCAGGAAAACCTGGAGCAGTATTACGACCAGTTTAACAGCGGGTATCCGGATATGGCGAAGGCAACCGAGTGCATGGCCATGCTGTGCGACAATGCCTACCGCCGGATCAAGGATCCTGCGTGTCCTGCCCATATCAAGGTGGGCGTGGACAAGTCGGGCAATCTGGTGCGTATTTCACAGGCACACCTGGATTCCGGCGCATTTGCACCGACAAGTGTAATGGCAGGCGAGTTTACCATATTTGCCAAGACCGGGCCGGCAACGATAAAGAAGGCGGTATCCCTTGTGGAGCATGAGGACTTCGTTGGTAAGTACGAGCTTCATAAGAGAACATTAAACACAGTGGAGGAGAGCCTTGTCCCGAAACTCCCTGAATGGTATATCATACCGCAGGAGGTGGTGGATATCTGCAGACATGCGCAGGCGACAACCGGCAAGTCTATGCAGATGCGCAATTTCCTGCTCCGCGGGCCAGCAGGCACCGGTAAGACGATGGGGGCCAAAGCGATTGCTTCCGGGCTCCATCTGCCGTACATGAAATACACCTGCTCCGCCGGTACGGAGATATTTGATTTTGTCGGGATGATTTTCCCGGATTCCGATTCGGCGTCAACCGGCGATGCGCAGCTTGACAGGGAGAAGGAGACCTTAAAAAGCATGGGCGGCGTGAATTACGCCAATGTGTCCAAGCTGATGGGGCTTCCGGATCTGGATGACATGGACTATGACCCGTCGGGCGTTTACCAGGCATTGACTGGAACGGAAAATGCATCTGCAACCTCGCAGGACTGTATGCGGATTGTCCTGGATAAAGTGACGGAAAAGGTGCGTGCGCTTTCTAGGCGGGATGAGGCATCCAAAAGCAGCGGGCAGACCTACAGCTATGTGGAGACGGATTTTATCAAGGCGCTGAAAAACGGCTATGTGATTGAAATCCAGGAACCCTCCACGATTGTGCAGCCCGGCGTGCTGGTCGGGTTAAATTCCCTGCTGGAGCAGTCCGGCGCGATTACCCTGCCCACAGGCGAGATCATTGAACGCCATCCGGATGCAGTGGTCGTAGTGACAACGAATATTAGTTATGAGGGCTGCCGCGGCATGAACCAGTCGGTTCTCGACAGAATGAGTCTGGTGCGTGACGTGGAATTGCCGGAACCGGAAGTAATGGTTCAGCGTGCCATGTCCGTTACCGGAGCAACAGATGAATACCAGGTATCCCAGATGGTGCAGGTGGTCAATGATATGGCGGAATACTGCCGTAAGAACAGCATTACAGACGGTTCTTATGGTATGCGGAGCCTGATTGACTGGATTATCAGCGCGGAAATTACGGGCGATGTCTATCACTCGGCGCTTTACACGGTCATCAGCAAGGCTACTGCAGATGAAATGGACCGCGAGGCTTTGATTAGCACCGTACTGGAACCGATATTTGCACCGCCCAGAAAGAGAGCGGCCGTATAAATCACAAAGAAAGGAGGCTACCCTATATTATGGCAAGGGTGAATCACAAACTCGTAAAGCAGCGCCTCAATGAGAAGCGCAGCAAAATTACGGACCGCCAGTTCTTCTCGTCCCGCATCTTGGCGGGGCATTTTGAGGACCTGGCGGCAGCGCAGACGCGGCGGTACCACTATAACCGCCGTGTGCGCGTTAATCTCTACTGGAAGCCGAAGGACCCGTTCCTGGCGGCAACGGACAATATGTACATCCGTATCAATTCAGGGAACCCAATGGTCACGAAGGTAAGGGGCCGGGAGAACCGCTACCAGATTGTGTGCGGTACGTTTGCGCATGAGCTGGGGCATGTCTTATATACGGATTTTCTTGCCGCACAGACCCATACCAATTATCTGGAAAGATACAAATGGTACCCCTATCCGCCGGATCTGAAGACATCCGCAGACGCAGGGAAAGAAAGGGCGTTCTGGGATTATGTCAAAACAGACACTAAGAGCCTGGAGGCAGTGCAGTTCATCGCACACCAAATCTCAAATGTCATCGAAGACGGGTACATTGAAAACCGTGTCCTGACGAACTTTCCAGGGACGATTGGATATGGCCTGGAAGAACTGCGGAAACAGCATTTTGCATCGATTCCAACGGTAACGCAGTTAATTGAGCAGGAGGATGACGGCAGCAGGCATATTTTTGAAAGTATCCTGCAGGTTTTGCTGTCCTATGCAAAATTCGGTGAGGTCAAGTACGGCGACGAGCCTCTTGCCGATGAACGGATCCAGACGGTATTCAAACTGATTCCTGACATTGACAGCGCACTGGTGAACAAATCAGGGAAAGAAAGATTAAGCGTTGTCAACCTGATTATGGTGCGCTGCTGGGAATACATAGAAGGCTTCTGCGAAATCTGCAAAAAGCGCCAGGAGGATGCCGCTGCGGCAGGCTCTCCGGCAGGCATTGGAGAAACAATGGCTGAAGTGCTGAAGGCAATCGCAGGCGGATCTGAGATGGGCGAAGGAAGCAGCACGCCGGTACCGGAGGCTGCCGGAAGTTCTGAAGCTTCGGCAACGGCAGGCGGGCCAAAACGCAGGAAGATGCGGCGGAAAGCAAGGAAGAAGAAAATCCGGAAGAAGACACGGAAGAGGAGGGCGGAGGCTCTCCCCAGACTGAAACAGAAGAGGAGGAAAATCCATCTGAGTCTGGAGAGGCACAACCAGAAATTCCAGAGGAATCTGAGGGCAGCGTTGGTGGCTCCGGGGAAAATTCCGGGAAACAGGAGACGGTGGAAAACGGAAGTGGCAGAATCCCCTATCAGCAGACGGAATCCCTTTCCGAACCGCTTGGAGGGACGACCGAAAAGAATGAGTCCTATGAACGGGAGCAGTATGACCGTGCCGCCGCCGATATTGAGCGTATGCTGGATAAGATGGCGGAAAGGGCGGCCTGTGAGCAGCTGGAAAATGAGCGCATTCAGGAACTGAATGATGTTGCGCAGAATATTTCTTATGGAAATATCCATGCCGGCGTCAGCATCCGGATCAACCGCATTTCCAGTGTGGATGAGGAATTGACGGAGCAGTACGATATAATATCGGCGCCGTTAATCAATATCTCGCGCCAGCTGCAGAAAAGCCTGGTCAAACAGCTCAGGGAAAACCGCCGTGGAGGAAAGCAGACCGGTCTGATTATGGGAAGGCGTTTGGATGCGCATGCCCTGTGCCGGAATGACGGCAAGGTGTTTTATAAGAACAGCCTGCCAAATGAAATTCCGGAGCTGGCAGTGGGATTGCTGCTGGATGAATCGGGTTCCATGTGTTCCTGTGACCGCAGCGCCTATGCAAGAGCGTCAGCGATCATCCTATACGACTTCTGCCAGAGCCTTGATATCCCGGTAATGGTTTACGGACATTCCACCGGATATGACACAGTGGAGCTGTATTCTTATGCAGAGTTTGAGAGCTTTGACCATGACGATAAGTACCGGCTCATGGACATCAGCGCCCGCGGAAGCAACCGTGACGGCGCAGCCCTGCGGTTTGTGGCGGAACAGCTTTCCAAACGGCCGGAAGCAGTGAAGATACTGATGCTGGTTTCGGACGGACAGCCGGCAGATTCAGGATACGGCGGTTCTGCAGCAGAAGAAGATCTCCGTGGCATTAAGCAGGAATACCAGCGGAAAGGCATCCTGTTTGTTGCGGCTGCTATCGGCAGCGATAAGGAAAATATCAAACGGATTTACGGGGATTCCTTTTTGGACATTACCGATTTGAACCAGCTGCCCACAAAGCTGACCAGTGTGGTCAAGCGGCATATACGGGTATGACAGGTCAGGGGGAGATTACAGATCCCGCCCCACATGGAAATCAAAAGATACTTATAATAAAACAACAAAGAAAGGAGGGCAAAGAGCCGTAACCGGCCCTGTCCTTCTTGAAAATAAAAGGTGCAGCTACGATAAAAACAACAAAGAAAGGGAATAAAAACATGAAGGCAATCAGTATTGGAAAAAGATATGAAATTTATGACGACTCGCTCAAGGCTTATGACAGGCTGCCGGCGAAAACCTATACCGTCCGTTTTGAAAAGATGTCCGGATTTTTTCTGGAGGTTACAGATAAAGGCAGGAAAAGTATAACCCACAGCTATCCAATCAGCAGGGGTGAGTTTGACGATGATGAAAGAAATGTCAATACTGACGAAATCATCGGGAATATCTTTGATCGCCCTAAAATGCTGAAATACAGGAGGTGAACGGCACAGGTGGCTTGATAACAGCGCGGTCTTATGGTATCATGAACTTAAAAATATGAGGCTATCAATATGGAGAATAGATGGGTTTATTTGGCGAATGTTTGGAGATGA
>OFFW01001399.1_pt1 | contig 14532 bp, 17 predicted proteins | sample 1521501 | NCBI WGS metagenome assembly OFFW01 (sample SAMEA3504107, study PRJEB24116) | mouse gut metagenome | biome: mouse gut; feature: mouse-associated habitat; material: faeces | place: Denmark | collected 2011
CGTATGCTGTTATATTAATACAGGGTCGAAATCTTGTCAACTTCTTTTTTTACTGTTTTTTCCAAAAGATTTTTTCCCGCTTCTCCTTTTCCGTTCCTGAAAAAAATAATAAAATATCTGTAACGAATCATCCGCTGCTCCGTCTAACCGATGAAGACAGGCAAGGAGGAAGGGAGGTGCACAGCTCTGTGGACATTGAAAAGCTCTATCATACCTACTACATGGATGTATACTCCTATATGATGACACTTGCAAAAGATGCACACATGGCAGAAGAGATCACACAGGAAGTATTTTTTAAGGCTCTTAAGACCAGACATCCCTGCAACGGTACAGCCGGCGAACTGACATGGCTCTGTGCCATCGCCAAAAATACCTTTATGGATGAATGCAGAAGACAGGCCCGTTTGCGGAAAACCGATGAAGAACTTCCGGACGAAACCAGTCTGGAAAAAAAGCTGGAAGAGGCCGGGGGCAATATCACCCGCCTGGCCGAACTTGTCGGGCTTGAACGCAGTTATGTACACCGTAAACTGAAGGCCGGACGTTCCGGAGAACATAAGACTCGTTAATGCGCCCTGGCTTAATTGGCCAGGGGGCAGTAAAAAGCACGGTGCCGGACGGATATTCCGGGCAACAGCCCTCCCGCGACGAGGCGCGGGAGGACAGGGCGGGCGGAGAACAGTTGTGGCGATCAATGAAGCGGCTATCAGGGCCAGACAGAAGCAGTATGAAAACACGGTCATTGATTTTGTGAAGAGCCGGAAAGGGCACTTTCTGGCCATGACTGACGATCAGGCCTTTCTTTCCGTAGTGCGAACCGTGTTGGTCAAAGACCTGGGGTTGACCGCTCCGGATTTGCTGAGCTGGATTCCCGAACCGGGCCAGATGCTCAAGGAGTTTCGCAAGGCGGACGAAGCCGGCCCGAATATCGTCGTGTTCATGGAGCGCATGATTCAGGGGCAGGATCTCACCTTTCTGGTGCGTCAGCTGAAACTGGCCTATCCCAAGATTTATATTGTGGTGTTGACAGTGGAAATCGAACAGGCCCGTCTTATGTACCTGCACGAGGTGGGCGCGGACAATTTCATCACCAAGCCTGTTTCTCCCAATACCATTATCGAAAAGCTGGCGTTTACGCTCAAGCCGCAAAGCAAGCTCGGCCAGGTGCTGGATCTGGCCAAGGGGCTGCTGGCCAAGGGCGATGCGGAGAAAGCCAGGGAAGTGGCGCGGCAGGTGCTGGAACTCAAGCCGGGCAGTGCCGCGGGCTACATCGTGATGGGTGACGCGGAAAGGCTGCTGGGCAACACGCAGGCCGCGAAGGAAGCCTATATCGCTGTATCTTGAACCTCTGCACAAGCTGGCGGATCTGGCGCGGGAAACCGGGGATACGGAGGGCTGCTACGAATATCTGGAAAAGCTGGATCGTCTGTCTCCCTTCAACTCCGAGCGCAAGCTGAGCATGGGCGAACTGCTGCTGAAAAAGGGCGACATGGCCAGGGCCGAAGAGATGTTCAATGCCGCTGTCGCCCAGGTGATCAAGGATGCCATGATGCTTATCGGCAATGTGGCGGAACGCGTTGCCGCCGCCTATGGCGACAAGAATCCTGAACAGGCGGTCATGTTCCTGCGCAAGGCTCTGGATGCCAAGGGCAAAAACCTGACCAGGGATGACGTCAAGCTGTTCAACAAGCTCGGCATCGCGCTGCGCCAGCAGGGAAAGTGGGAAGAAGCCGTGGAGGAATACCGCAAGGCGCTGCATGTGGCTCCGAGAGATGAAAATCTTTACTATAACATAGGAATGGCGTACGCTGAGGGACGACAGTTCCGCAATGCCCGTTTGAGCATGGCGGAAGCGTTGAAGATAAATCCGGACATTACCCGCATATCAGCGGGCATAGCGTACAATATCGGTTTCGTATTTATGCAGTCGGAGGCCCGCGATCAGGCCCGGCGCTGTTTTGAAACCGCACTCGAACTCAACCCCGGCATGGAGCAGGCGCAACGCGCGTTGCTCAAGCTGAACCTTTGACGGGGCATTGCGTGGCTGACAAACACAAGACCATCAAGACTATCGCGGAGATCAACGCGCGTATTCGTCAGGGCAAGGCTGTGGTGCTCACGGCGGAAGCCATGACCAAGGCCGTGCGTGACATGGGGCCGGAACTTGCGGCCAGAGAAGTGGACGTTGTGACCACGGGCACGTTTTCTCCCATGTGCTCTTCCGGCCTGTTTTTCAATTTTGGCCAGCCCGAACCTCCGGTGATTCGTGCCTCGCGTATCTGGCTCAACAATGTGCCCTGCGCGGGCGGCGTCGCCGCTGTGGACGGTTTTATCGGCGCAACGGAACCGACCGAGGACGATCCGCTGAACAAGGTGCATCCCGGCCGTTTCAAATACGGCGGCGGGCATGTGATCGAGGATCTCGCCCTGGGGCGTACCGTGCATCTTCGGGCCGAGAGTTACGGCACGGACTGCTATCCGCGCCGCGCTCTTGAGCGGGATGTGACCTTGGCCGACTTGCCCTGGGCGCAGCTTGTCAACCCGCGTAACTGCTACCAGAACTATAACGTGGCGGTAAACGCGGGGAAAAAGCTCATCTATACCTACATGGGGCCGCTCAAGCCCGGTATGCGCAATGCCAACTACGCCACGGCGGGCTGCCTTTCTCCGCTGCTCAATGACCCGTATTTGCGCACCATAGGCATGGGGACGCGTATTTTCCTCGGTGGAGGTGTGGGCTACGTCATCGGCGCGGGGAGCCAGCATGTGGTCGAACCGAAGCGCGCGCCCAACGGCATCCCGCTGGCCGGTTCCGGCACGCTCATGCTCAAGGGCGATCTCAAGGGCATGGACGGCCGCTATCTGCGCGGGCACTCTTTCCTGGGGTACGGCTGTACTCTGGCCGTGGGCGTGGGCATTCCCATCCCTGTACTCAATGCGGAAATGGCGGCGTTCACCGGCGTTTCCGACGCGGATATCCTGCTGCCCGTCAAGGATTATGGCCTTGATTACCCCAACGGCGTCAGCCGCATAATCAGGCACGTCAGTTATGAAGAATTGCGCTCCGGGAAGATTGAGATCGAGGGGCAGGAGATAGAAACTTCTCCCTTGACTTCGTATACCATGTCCCGTGAGGTGGCGGAAAGGCTCAAGAGCTGGATTGAGGCGGGAGAATTTCTGCTGACCGAACCGCTGGAGGCCCTTCCTTCGGGCTGAGGGGGAGTGCGAGGGGTTGAGCGCTGGGTTTTCCTGTTCGAGTTCTCTCTTCCTTCGTTCCCTGTATAACCTTGCCCGTTTCCACTTACGATCGAGCAGCTCCAGCAAAAAAGGCGTGTTACGGAATATCTGGAAGTAGAAGCTCATCTTGCAGCGGAAGGAGACAGAGAAATAGGCTTACTGGCGTATCTGCTGTGCAATGATACGTTACGGCCTGGGGCATCGCTTTTTTGGGATGAGCCGGAAACGAATCTGAACCCGAAGCTTGTTAAAAAACTTGCGGAGGTTTTGGTCGAGCTTTCAAACGTTATGCAAATAACGCTTGCCACGCATAGCCTCTTTTTGTTGCGTGAATTGGAGATTTTGCAAGAGCAAAATAAGAATTCCAATATCAGGTATTTCGGTTTGCATTTTACTGGAAGTGGTGGCGTAAGTGTTGAAAAGGGAGATAGTATAGATGATATAGGTGATATTATTGCACTTGATGAATCCATCATGCAATCCAATCGTTACATGTAAATCTCATATGAAGAATAAAACACAAGAATATATTGATCCCCATCCGATGGTCATGGACAGTCATTCGAGGCCGCGCTCCATTCCGTGGGAAATTCGTGACGCGTAAGGTCTGTGTCAACTCACGATTTTCGAGGTTGCTGGCAAAATCAGCAAAGCAATAGCGGCGACGCCCCGGGCCAGGCAGAAGTTCTGTCACGTTGCTCTGCTTTGAAAAATTTGCCCGAACACGGCCCGGCAGAACATATCCATACGTATACAGGCGGTGAGTAAGGCCCGTGAGGCGGGAAGGGAACCCCCATCCGCGTCTCTTTTTGTGAAATTGTAGCGGATTCTCTGGACTTGTTGACGATTCTGTGCTTCACTGTACAAGGTTTCAGGACTGTCATGCGGGCGTCTTTCACGAAACTCCCCGTCAAGACGCTGTCCGTCCTTCTGCGCTGCTGCGGCCCGTTCTCGGGCCGTTCTTTGCGCGTGGAGGCGCGGCAACACTCCACCAAGAGGACAACTCTATGGCAAGCATCAGGCTCGATCAGGTTCGGGACGCGGGCTTCCTTCATGAAGTGGAAGAAGAGAGCGGCCAGACCAGGGTGCGGGACGGGGAATCTGCCATGGTGGGAGGAATGATTGTGGATAAAACGGTGAAATACACCAAGAATAACCAGACCATGGCCTTTATTACACTGGAAGATCTGGTGGGAAATCTGGAAATCATTGTGTTTCCCAAAGTGTATGAAAAAAACAGCCGGCTGCTGAATCTGGATGAAAAAGTATTTGTAAAGGGACGTGCAGTGACGGAGGAAGAAAAGAATGGAAAGCTGATCTGCGATAAAATCTATTCCTTTGACGATACCAGAAAAGAACTCTGGCTCCAGTTTCCCTCCAGGGATTCCTACAACCGGAAAGAAGAAGAACTCCTTCGTCTGTTAGAATCCGGAGACGGGAATGACCCGGTGGTGATTTACATTGCAGATGAAAAACTGATGAAACGCCTGCCGCCGAACCGGAATATCGGCATTTTACCGGAAATTGTCAACAGATTAACTAACTTTTTGGGAGAAAATAATGTAAAAGTTGTAGAAAAGAGCATTGAAAATCATGGAAAAAGAGATTAGAATGTAAGAGATTAGACAATCAGGACAGGAAAACAGGAGGGACGGTTATGGCAAAAGAAGTTCAGACAATTGGCGTGCTTACCAGCGGCGGTGATGCGCCGGGTATGAATGCTGCAATCCGTGCGGTAGTGCGTCAGGGCCTTGCACGGGGCAGAAAAGTAAAGGGAATTAAACGAGGATATGCCGGGCTGCTTCAGGGTGAAATTGTGGATATGGAAGCAAAAGGCGTTTCAGATACGATTCAGCGGGGCGGTACTATTCTGCAGACTGCAAGGTGCAGCGAATTTAGGACTCCGGAGGGACAGGCGCTGGGTGCGGAAATGTGCCGCAGGCACGAAATTGACGGAGTTATTGTAATTGGCGGCGACGGTTCCTTTAAGGGAGCTCAGAAACTGGCTGCTCTTGGAATTAATACCGTGGCAATTCCCGGAACCATTGATTTGGACATTGCATGTACGGAATACACCATTGGATTTGACACAGCAGTGAATACAGCCATGGATGCCATTGACAAGGTACGTGATACATCCACTTCCCATGAGCGCTGCTCTATCATAGAAGTTATGGGACGCGGAGCAGGCTATATTGCACTCTGGTGCGGCATCGCCAACGGTGCGGAGGATATCCTCCTGCCGGAAAAATATGATTATGACGAGCAGAAACTGGTAAATAATATTATTGCCAACCGGAAACGGGGAAAGAAACATCACATTATTATAAATGCAGAGGGAATCGGACATTCCGCAAGCATGGCAAAGAGAATCGAGGCAGCTACCGGCCTTGAGACAAGAGCAACCATTCTGGGCCACATGCAGCGCGGCGGAAGCCCTACCTGTAAAGACCGTGTTTATGCATCCACCATGGGAGCCTATGCGGTGGATTTACTCTGTGAAGGAAAATCCAACCGGGTGGTGGGATACCGTCACGGTGATTTTGTGGACTTTGATATTGACGAAGCGCTGGCCATGGAGAAACAGCTTCCGGAATATCAGTTTGAAGTCTGCAGAAATCTGAGTGTTTAGAAGAATTGGAGCGCATATGATTACAAGTTCCGGAAACAGACAGATGAAACAGATCTTACAGTTGAATAAAAAGTCAAAAACCCGCTATGAACAGCGGGTTTTTGTGGCGGAAGGAATGAAAATGTGTCTGGAAGCCCCCGGAGAATCCATTGAGGCCATGTATGTCTCCGAGTCTTTTCTGGAGGATTCGGAAAAGTGCCGGAAGATTCAGGGATATGATTATGAAGTGGTGTCAGACCGGGTATTTCAGGCTGTCAGTGATACCAAAACCCCCCAGGGGATTCTGTGTGTGATAAAAATGCCGGAGTACAGTCTGAATGATTTGCTGGGGAAAGACAGGAAGGGACATCTGTTAATCCTTGATACCATTCAGGATCCAGGAAACCTGGGTACCATGATACGCACCGGGGAAGCTGCGGGAATTACAGGAATTGTCATGAATCAGACTACCGTGGACCTGTTCCATCCCAAAACCATCCGCGCCACCATGGGAGCTTTGTACCGGGTGCCCTTTTACATTACTCCGGATCTGCCCGAAACACTCCGGGACCTGAAACAGAGAGGAGTTACCCTGTACGGAGCCCATCTGGAAGGGGCCGTATCCTACGAAGAACCGGATTACAGGGGACATACAGGGTTTTTGATTGGAAATGAGGGAAATGGATTAAGTCCTGAGATTGCAGAACTGGCAGATATTCGGATTCGGATTCCCATGGAAGGACGGACAGAATCCCTGAATGCGGCAGTGGCCGCAGCGCTGCTGATGTATGAAGTCAGCCGGCAGAGAAAGTAAAAACAACGTGGTTCCACATCATCTGGCTTTTATCTTCTCTGCCGGACAGGTGACAGAAGGTAAAAGCATTTTCTCTGGCAGACCGGCTTATTCTTCAATCACATGGATTTCCAGAAAATCAAATGAAATTTCTTCCAGAAAATTATCCTGATAAAAGCGGGCTTTGCCCTGGCGTTTGAATTCGGATATGGTGGAGTCCAGCCAGATTGGCTGGCTTAGGTCAAACTCATAGCAGACCTGAGCCAGTGCATGAAAAATTTTGTGGGTACGGGTATCGCTGCTATCGTCTGTAATCACCGTATCCCGGAGCAGACGGTTATCCCTGAATAATTTAAACCAGATACGCATGGCAGTGTTCCTTTCTTTCGGGAACCTTTGGATTCCCGGTATATTTGATATATCCGGATAACCTCAGAGAGGCCTTTGGGTCTGAAAGGAATACCGGATATGGAAAAGACCAGAAGTTCTGCCGAAACAGAACCCTGGTCTAAAAGAGAGTGGGCAAATTCATTCATAATGCAGCAGTCAGTCATTTTCTTCCATATGGAAATCCTGCCGCATTAACAAAAAGTATGCAACGACGGTTGATTAGTTGTCCCCGTTGCAGTTCATATCTGTAATACTGCAGGTGGTATCGTCTTTGTCGCTGTTACAGTTCATATCTGTGATGCTGCAGGTAGTGTCATCGTTGTTGCCGTTGCAGTTCATGTCTGTAATACTGCAGGTGGTATCGTCATCTGAAGTCACACCGTTCATGTTAGAAATATTTAAGTTTTCTTTCTCCATAGTTTCCCTCCTGAACCGAATATAAAAAATGTAATTGCGTCTTATCTGTGACTGTATTATAACGTTAATTGACAGGGATTGCAAGGCAAAAAAGTTGGAAATGACGGAATAGACAGGGTTTTTTGACACTTGAAATGAACTGTATGAGGGGAGAGAGCAATATTCCGGAAAGCTCATTTCCGATTTGAGAAAATATTAGTTGCTTTTACGGATTTTCAAAGATATAATAAAGTGCAGGTGGTTTACCGTTGCAGGTATCAATGCAACAGGAACGCTTATAAAATGAACGGATGGATGAGAGAAAGGAGTTTTATAATGGAAAATATGATTAATAAACAGGTGGAGGAATTTCAGGTATCCGCATTCTGCAAAGGGGAATTTCTGGACGTGACACAGGAAGATCTGAAAGGACACTGGTCCATACTGTTTTTCTATCCCGCTGATTTTACCTTTGTATGTCCTACGGAACTGGGAGATCTGGCAGACCATTACGAGGAATTCAAAGAAGAGGGATGTGAGATTTATTCCGTATCAGAAGATACCCATTTTGTACATAAAGCATGGGCGGATGCGTCCGATACCATCAAAAAGATTCAGTATGTGATGCTGGGAGATCCGGCAGGTGTTCTCGCGAAACAGTTTGGCGTTCTGGTGGAAGAACTGGGACAGGCCCTGAGAGGAACCTTTATTCTGAACCCCAGAGGAGAAGTGAAAGCATATGAGATTCACGATATGGGAATCGGGAGAAATGCAGAGGAGCTGCTTCGTAAACTGCGGGCAGCGAAATTTGTGGAAGAACATGGCGATCAGGTATGTCCGGCAAAATGGCAGCCGGGGGAGGAGACCTTAAGCCCAAGCCTTGATCTGGTTGGAATGCTGTAGGAGGGGCGGAATGATTAATATCGAAAAAATATCTCCCAGAAGCGAACTTATCACCGAAGAACTGGAAGGCCAGCTGAATACCGTACTGGGAAAACTCACAGGGGGAGTATGTATGGTATGCGTGATAAATCCGGAAGAAAAGGCTTCTGTGGAAATGGCGGAACTGGTACGTCACATGACAGGATTGTCGGATAAACTTTCCTGCCGCTTTTATGACCGGGAAGAGGCTGAAAAAGAACTGCCTGAACTGGACGCTTCGCTGCTGCCTGTTACAGCGCTCTATAAAAATGACAGGTATACAGGAGTAGCATACCATGGAGTTACCGGCGGCAAGGAGATGAATTCTCTGGTGTTCGGCATTTACAATACTGCAGGTCCGGGACAGGAGATTAACGGACGCATGCAGAAGAAGCTGCAGAAACTGGAAGAACGGGTGGATATCAAAATATTTGTATCTCTTTCCTGTCATCATTGTGCACAGCAGGTAATTACCTGTCAGAAAATAGCCTCCGAGTCAGAAGTGACAGAGGCCAGGATGATTGACGCCAGACTGTATCCGGAGCTTGCAGAAAAATATCATATTGAACGGATTCCCATGACCATTGTAAATGACAGTGAGGTGCTGATGGGAACAAAAACCATAGAAGAAATGTATCAGGTAATGAAAAAGTGTAAAAAACAGAAATAGCCATTGGACAAAATAACCAAAATGTCAGAATAAAATTTGACAGTATTGGCCATAATTTTATTTTTTTCGAAAGTTTGCTTGAATTTCTCCGTTAAAAATGCTAACATAATAGCACGAGATAGAAGTAAACAGATGCCTGGAGAGTGGAGAGTAAGGTTATGACAGCAGAAATGTTGCTTATTAGCTTTACTCTTTTTTTCTTTCAAAAAATTAAGGAGGTGAAGGTTCAGTACATAAAATGGAACGTGAACTGGCTGAAACTGGTATGGGAGGCTTATGGAACAGAAATTTTATGATGCGATGACGGACAGTCCCGTTGTTGCGGCGGTGAAGAATTTTGAGGGAATTGAACAGTGTTTGAAATCTGATGTAAAAATCGTATTTATTCTGTTCGGAGATATGTGTAATATCGGTGAAATTGTGGCACGAATGAAACGGGCGGACAAAATAGCCCTGGTGCACCTGGATTTGATTGAAGGACTCAGTGCTCATGAGATTGCGGCGGATTATATTAGAAAAAACACAGAAGCAGATGGAATTATTTCAACCAGGATGAATATGATTAATCGTGCAAAAGAGTTGTCCATGTATACGGTTTATCGAATCTTCGTACTGGATTCCAGAGCTTATCAGAGTATAGAAAAGCAGAAGAAACAAATCCGGGCGGATTTTATTGAAATCCTGCCGGGAGTCATGCCGAAAATTATACGGAAGATCAATAAACTTAGTTCTCAGGCTGTCATTGCCGGCGGACTGATCAGTGACAGGGAAGATGTAATTGATGCACTGAATGCCGGGGCAATTTCAGTTTCAACCACCAACCAGGATATATGGTTTATGTAAGGAGGAGAAAGAGAGATGGGTAATACAAAAAGAAAGATTGCAGACGGGTTACAGGAGATGCTTCATGAAAAGCCTCTGAGGAAGATTACCGTTCAGGATATCATGGACTGCAAAAATATGAAACGCCAGAGTTTCTATTATCATTTCCAGGATATCTACGGAGTCATCGAGTGGCTTTATAATGAAGACTTTGTAAAACAGGTTGCATATGACGAGAATGAGGCATTTGAGGACTGGATTTGCAAGGTTGTAAGAATCATCAGGGAAAATCGTTTCTTCTATAAGAAAGTGCTGGAGAATATCAGCAGAGAACGACTGATGGAGCGGCTGTTTCCGGTGGTGGACGAACAGCTCAGAGGCCGGTTCTGGTCAGAGAAAAACGGGAACTATCTGGTGGAAAGTTTTATTGTGAAATCTGTCTGTCATTTTGTACTGGACTGTGTGGCCATGAAGAAAGGACCAGGAGAGGAAGAAGTGCTTGCGGCGGTGGAAAATATCAGAGCCATGCTGCATCACCCGACAAATAATATTTTGGTACTTCCTACAACAAAAAGCAGTATGACAGCATAGAGTTTCGGCAGAAACACCGTGTATTGGGACGGAAGAACAATAAATTTCAATAAATTGTACAAATAAGAATATGTGTCTAATGACAAAAAGTATTTAAAAAGCTATAATAACATTATCAAGTCAAAACGGAGGAGGATTTTACAAATGGCAAAATATGTTATGGCGCTGGACGCCGGCACAACAAGTAACAGATGTATTCTTTTTAACGAAAAAGGTGAAATGTGCAGTGTAGCTCAGAAAGAGTTCACACAGTATTTTCCGAAACCAGGCTGGGTAGAGCATGATGCTAACGAGATCTGGTCTACACAGTTAGGTGTTGCAGTAGAAGCAATGCAGAAGATTGGGGCTTCCGCAGATGACATCGCTGCAATCGGTATCACAAACCAGCGTGAAACCACTATCGTGTGGGATAAGAATACAGGCGAACCAGTGTATCATGCAATTGTATGGCAGTGCCGCAGAACTTCTGAATACTGTGATTCTCTGAAGGATAAGGGTCTGGAAGATTCCTTCCGTCAGAAAACCGGTCTGGTAATCGACGCATACTTCTCAGGAACAAAATTAAAATGGATTCTTGACAATGTAGAAGGCGTAAGAGAAAGAGCAGAAAAAGGAGAACTTCTCTTTGGTACCGTTGAGACATGGTTAATCTGGAAACTTACAAAGGGCGCAGCTCATGTAACAGATTACTCCAATGCAGCACGTACCATGCTGTTCAATATCAATGACCTGAAATGGGATGAGGAAATTCTGAAAGAGCTGAACATTCCGGCAAGTATGCTTCCTGAAGCAAAACCTTCAAGCTGCGTATACGGAGAAGCAGATCCGGCTTTCTTTGGTGGAAAGATTCCGGTCAGCGGAGCAGCAGGAGACCAGCAGGCAGCATTATTTGGACAGACATGTTTCACAGCAGGCGAAGCAAAGAATACATATGGAACCGGATGCTTCCTGTTAATGAACACCGGAGAAAAACCGGTATTCTCCAAGAATGGTCTGGTTACAACAATTGCATGGGGTATTGACGGAAAAGTTAATTACGCATTAGAAGGTTCTATTTTCGTGGCTGGTGCTGCAATCCAGTGGTTGCGTGATGAGTTAAGAGTCATCGACAGCGCTCCGGATTCCGAGTACATGGCTAAGAAAGTAAAAGACACCAATGGATGTTATGTAGTACCTGCATTCACAGGACTTGGTGCTCCTCACTGGGATCAGTATGCAAGAGGAACGATTGTAGGAATTACCCGTGGTGTTAATAAATATCACATCATCCGCGCAACACTGGAGTCTCTGGCATATCAGGTAAATGACGTTCTGCAGGCAATCAAAGCAGATTCCGGCATCGAACTGAGCGCTCTGAAGGTTGACGGTGGTGCAAGTGCCAACGACTTCTTAATGCAGACACAGGCAGACATTATCGACGCTCCGGTTAACCGTCCTTCCTGCGTAGAGACAACCGCTATGGGTGCTGCTTATCTGGCAGGTCTTGCAGTTGGCTACTGGGCAAGCAAAGAAGACGTTATTAAGAACTGGGCAATTGACCAGACTTTCAAACCTCAGATTTCTGCAGAAGAGAGAAAAGAGAAAGTAGAAGGCTGGAACAAGGCTGTAAAATATTCTTATGGCTGGGCAAAAGAAGACTAGAAGACAAAAGTAGATTGAAGGCAGAAAGGGGAACACGAAATGTTACCATATATAGCAGAATTTGTAGGAACAATGATGTTGATCATGTTAGGTGATGGCGTAGTTGCTAACGTAACTCTGAACAAATCCGGAATGAAGGGCGCAGGCTCTATCCAGATTACCATTGCCTGGGGTCTTGCAGTTATGATACCGGCATTCATTTTTGGTGCTGCATCCGGCGCAAGTTTCAACCCCGCTTTAACTCTGGCATTAGCAGTAGACGGCAGCTTTGCATGGGATCTGGTGCCTGGTTATATTGTGGCACAGTTCGCAGGTGCATTTGTAGGCGCGATTATCGTATGGATTGCTTTCAAAGGCCAGTTCGATGCAACGGATGATCCGGGAACCAAACTTGGTGTATTCTCCTGTGGACCATCTATTCCGAACCTTCCAATGAACATTCTTGCAGAAGCAGTTGCAACTTTCGTACTGGTATTTGCAATCAAAGGCCTTCCGGCAGAAGCTCCTGCTGGTGTAGGTAACCTGTTAGTATTCGGAATCATCGTTTCCTGCGGTATGTCCTTTGGTGGATTAACAGGATACGCTATGAACCCGGCCCGTGACCTTGGACCTCGTCTGGCACATACAATCCTTCCGATCAGCGGAAAAGGAAGCTCTAACTGGGGATATGGAATCGTTACATTAGTTGGACCGATCATCGGCGCTCTGCTGGCAGTTGGTCTGTATGGAATCATTCCATGGTAAAATAATGACTCGAATGTTATAATTATCGTGTAAAGCACTGATATGTGAAATATGGCATTGCAGAGATAACAGAGAGGCAATGATTACATTCCCCGGAATGGGGAGTGTGATTGTTGCTTTTCCTGTATCAGAAACTGGTTTGTATTTTAAATATGTAAATTAACTGCCCTGAACCTCCGGCTTATGGCAGTAAAAAATAAATAAGAAAGAGTGAGAAAAGGATAGGTGAACAATATGTATGATGTAGTAATTATTGGAGCAGGCGTATCAGGAAGTGCTTCCGCAAGAGAACTTTCCAGATACAAACTGAATGTCTGTGTAGTGGAAAAGGAAGAAGACGTATGCTGTGGAACATCCAAGGCAAACAGTGCAATTGTACATGCCGGATTTGACGCAGAAGCAGGTTCCCTTATGGCGAAGCTGAATGTGGAAGGTAACCAGATGATGGAAGCTCTTTCCAAAGAACTGGATTTCCACTATAAGAATAACGGTTCTCTGGTTGTATGTATTAACGAGGAAGAAAAACCCAATCTGCAGGCGCTGTATGACAGAGGTGTGGAGAACGGTGTCAAAGATTTGCGCATTATTGACAGAGAAGAACTCGTAAAGCTGGAGCCCAATATTGCAGACGAGGCAGTAGCAGCACTGTATGCACCTACCGGCGGAATTGTCTGCCCCTTTGGAATGAACATTGCATTTGCTGAAAATGCTGCAACCAACGGCGTGGAGTTCAAATTTGATACAGAAGTTACTGACCTGGAGAAAAAAGGTGACAACTGGGTAGTTAAGACCAGCCAGGGTGAAATTGAAACCAGATACGTTGTTAATGCGGCAGGTGTTTATGCGGATAAATTCCACAACATGGTAAGCGACAAAAAATTACATATCACACCGAGACGTGGAGATTACTGTCTGTTAGACCGCTCTACCGAAGGATTTGTAACACATACTATTTTCCAGCTTCCAGGTAAATATGGAAAAGGCGTTCTGGTATCTCCTACCGTTCACGGCAATACTTTAGTAGGACCTACTGCAATTGATATTGAGAACAGAGAAGGAACCAATACCACACAGGAAGGTATTGACGAACTGATTAACAAGGCAGGAACTACTGTAAAAGGTCTTCCGATCCGTCAGGTAATCACCTCATTTGCAGGACTCCGTGCACATGAAGACGGACATGAGTTCTACATCGGCGAGCTGGAAGAAGCAAAAGGATTCATTGACTGTGCAGGTATCGAGTCTCCTGGACTGACCAGTGCTCCGGCAATTGGAAAAATGGTAGCAAATATTATCAAAGATCTGACAAATGCAGAAGAGAATCCTGACTTTAACGGAACCAGAAAAGGAATCCTGGATCCCAAGACCCTGACCAATGAAGAACGGGCGGCTCTGATTAAGGAAAATCCCGCATATGGAAATATTATCTGCAGATGTGAGATGATTACAGAAGGCGAAATTATCGACGCAATCAAACGTCCTCTGGGCGCAAAATCCCTGGACGGTGTAAAACGTCGTACCAGAGCCGGAATGGGACGCTGTCAGGCAGGTTTCTGTTCTCCGAGAACCATCGAGATTCTTTCCAGAGAACGCGGAGTAGACCCATCCGAAATTACAAAAGCAGGTGGAGAATCCAAGATTATTGTAGGAATTAATAAAGACAGAATATAGTTGGTTACGAATCAGGAGGGAAAAAAATGTTAAATTATGATA
>OFFW01001400.1_pt1 | contig 14523 bp, 10 predicted proteins | sample 1521501 | NCBI WGS metagenome assembly OFFW01 (sample SAMEA3504107, study PRJEB24116) | mouse gut metagenome | biome: mouse gut; feature: mouse-associated habitat; material: faeces | place: Denmark | collected 2011
TAAAAACGTAGCAGATGCTAAACTCGCAAGCCGCTTCGCAGCTCGCTCGTTAAGCACTGACGTTTTTATAAGGGCTCCTTAAGGCTGCCCAACTCCCCTCAGGCTGGCTCCATCATCCACTACCTCTTCCTGTTATTGGCTCTCCTCAGTATCCTTAATCCTTTTACCCATGTTAATCCCAACGGCCTACAAAATCATCACTTCCGCCAGCCAATACACAGTTCCAGCAAAGTTCCGATCCTTAAGGAAGCCTTATAAAAACGTCAGCACCTGGCGAGGTATCGAGCTGCGAGCAGCTCGCGAGCCTGGTACTGCTACGTTTTTATAGAGCGGGAGCGTGCTGACGAAGGACCGGAACCTTGCCGGAACGTCGCATTGCCATATCGCATTGCCACACCCCCTTACTCACTAACCACCAAAACCCCCTCGTCCAATACCCTCTCATTCCCCACAGGATTCCCCGCGCACTTCACGCTTTTCAGTCCGCGCAGTCCTGCAAGGGGCTTTAAATCCGTAACATAATTGTCGGACAAGTCAATGGTTTCCAGCCCGGACAGCTCCCTTGCAAAGGAAATATCCGTAAGCTCGTTTTCCGCAATGCTTAAATGCCTGAGCCCTTTTAGCTTCCCTAAAAACTCCGTGTGCTCGTCCAGCTCCACGTCGTCCCAGTCCACATACACGATTCCCCCGCCGCCTTCGACCTGAACGTTGTTGTATAAAACCAGCCCGTCCATGGAAAGGCTCTCCAGCACATTATTTTCCCCTATCAAATCAAAATTAATCTCACACTCCATGCCGCTTATGTCCAGCTCTTTTATGGTAGGGCTGTTAAACGCCCATGAAATGTCGCCGTAGGTGGCGGTTCCCCTCAAATCCAGTTTTTCCAGGGAAGTAAAATTGGCCGCAAAGCGCAAATCCAGCGCCAGCGTGGTATAGGAACTGCAGGTAAGGCTCTTTAGCTTTGTGAGAGCGGACAAATCTATATCCGGCGAAACCGAACACATTTTCATCGTCAGATCGCTGAGGTTCGTCAGCTTTCCCACAAAACCGCAATCCTCAAACCGGGACAGCTCCAGCTTTTCCAGCCCGCCCAGCCCGCTTAAATCCGGCTCCTTGCAGTCGTAGGGCAGTTCCAGGGAAAGCGCCTTTAAACCGGTAAGCCCCGTCACCGCGTCCATATTTTTTAAATCGTCACACCCGTCTATCACAAGAATTTCAAGCGCCGGCACGTTCCCAAGCTCGTCCAGCGAAATCATGCTTCCCGAAAAAAGCTTAAGGCTCTTTAGGTTTTTCATCCCTTTCAAAAAGTCCGGGACCTTCAGGTTTTCACAGTCCAGGGATAATTCCTCAAGACTTTCCATTGCCCCCAGAGGCGAAAAATCCGTTACCGCTGGCAAGCCCTCAAGGGTCAGGCTCCTTAATTTTGAAAGCCCCACAATCGGCCTTATATCCGTCAGATTGCCGGAATCTATGTACAATATCTCAAGTCCGGGAAACTGTTCCAGTCCGTCAAGCCCTTCCACGCCGGACTGAAACCGGATTTCCTTCAAAAGCCCGGCGTCCTCCACCACTTCGGCCACTTCCACGGGACTGTCAAAATATCCACCAATGCTTTCCAGCTTAAGCCCCCTTAGGTCCTCCTTTTCCAGATTCTGCTCCATGGTAAGCTTTTTCAGGCCGGTAAATAAGGGCAGGCTCTGTTTTCCAATATCCGTTGACCTGGGAACGCTCGTCCACGTAAGCTCTGCTCCTTCCGCAAAAGGCTCGTCCATACTGCAGCCTAACCATCTGTTATCGATGTCTCCTTTTATCTCAATCCACTTTATTTTCGCAAGCTCTTCCGCGGAAATCTCGTCCGCCGCCTTTCCAAACACGTTAGACGCCATTTCTCCCAAAGCGCCGCCTAACGATGCCTCTGACGCTGACAGCTCTTCCTCTCCATAGAACTGCCCCTGATATTCAGGCGCAATATCCACGGCTTTCGCCGGCCCGCTGTTTCCTCCTATAAAAGGCCTGCCTGAAAAAAGCCTGGTGCTGACGGACACAATGAAAAAGAAAGCGATAAAACAGCCTGCCAGCACCGCCGCTTTGGCTCCGTTTATTCCCTGTCCTGTTCCCCTTTGCATTTCGGGCGGCCTGCGCGAAGCGCTGTTTTCATTAAAACTTGCCCGCTCCTTCTCCCATTCAAGGCCGTACCGGGAATTGCAGTATTCGCATATGGCAATCGACGGATTTTTCTCGTCAATGGTCAGTTTCGCCCCACAGGAAGGGCATTCCAAATCCAGAACTTTCATATCTATAACCATGCTCCTTTCCAAAGCCCAAAGACTTTACGCACAGCGCATGACAAAGTCTGTTCCGCGCCTGTAGCCCGGGCTGCCACTAGCGCCAAAGCGCGCGTACGGAAATCCGGAAAATTTTTAAAAGCCAGTGACAAAAAAGACTGCAGCCCACAGGGGATACAGCCTTTTACTTTATTTTTTCTGCAGAAAATCCGGTATCTTTAACGGCTTATCCGCTACGTTGCTCCTGATATCCCCGGGGCTGTTAATTCCCGTAACCGGCCTGTAGGGCGCGGGGCTTACCGGCACCGCGGCTCCGGTCTGGGTCTCCGCGGAAACGGTATTTACGGCGGGATGCCGCAGGGATGATATATTGGGAGTTACTGTTTTGTATTTATTTGCAAAGGAACTGTAAGGCGACTGCTTACCGCCTCCTAAGGTGGAATCCTCCAGTCCCGTGGCAATTACCGTAATCCGGCAGCTATCGCTTCTGGACTCGTCATACATTGCGCCGAAGATGATGTTCACCTCATCTCCCGCCAGTTCCTGCACATAGCTTGCCGCGTCGGAAGCGTCCGCTAAGGTAATATCGCCGGATACGTTGATAATCACATGGGAAGCCCCGGAAATCGTGGTCTCGAGAAGCGGGCTTTCCACCGCCATCTTAACCGCCTCGCTTGCCTTATCGTCGCCTTTGCCCTCGCCGATTCCGATATGGGCAATCCCCTTGTCCTTCATTACCGTCTGGACATCGGCAAAGTCAAGATTAATCACGGCAGGCACATTGATTAAGTCCGTAATGCCCTGCACAGCCTGCTGGAGCACCTCGTCGGCTTTCTTCAAAGCGTCCGGCATGGTTGTCCGCCTGTCAACAATCTCAAGCAGTTTATCGTTTGGAATTACAATCAGAGTATCCACATTGTCTTTTATTTTCTCGATGCCGCTTAACGCGTTTACCATACGGGCTTTCGCCTCAAAACGGAAAGGCTTTGTAACGACGCCTACCGTAAGAATGCCCATGTCCTTGGCCAGCTTCGCGACCACAGGCGCCGCGCCTGTCCCGGTTCCGCCGCCCATACCGCAGGTGACAAAAACCATATCCGCTCCCCGAAGAACGGCCGCAATCTCTTCGCTGCTTTCCTCGGCGGCCTTTTCGCCGATTTCAGGCTTGGCGCCTGCGCCCAGTCCCTTGGTCAGCTTCTCGCCTATCTGTAAAAGCTTCGGCGCCCTGCAAAGCTGCAGCGCCTGCTTGTCCGTATTGATTCCGACGAACTCAACGCCCGTTATGTTCTCGTCCACCATTCTATTTACAGCGTTATTACCTGCGCCGCCTACACCAAGCACAATGATTTTGGCTGCAGATTCAGCATCGTTTGTCTTAATTTCAAGCAAGGTAGTTCCTCCTTTATATAATACCCAAACCGGCGTACCGCAATTAGCGTATTCAAATCAGCATACCCAAACCGGTATGCTGAAACTGACGTGCTGATTTGGGCGTAACTATAGCCGCGTCAATTCATATAGACTATCATATAATTTTTTTTCTGATTTAGCAACAGGAAATTTCAGTTTTTTTCAATCCGGTTCAAAGGACGTACTTTTTGTCTCTTCCGTGTAGTTTTCCATCTTCAAAGTACCGTTTTTGCCCTCAAGATTCGGCAGCATAAACTGCAGTCCCATTATCTTCTCGTCCAGGTTCCCGCCGGTTCCGAGAGCGGCCCTCACGCCCCCGAAATGCAGCGTAAGGTTTCCTTCCTTTCCGAAGTAAATCCTGTCCACCGAAAGATTGTATTTATTCACAAGCTGCGTAATATTTAAAATGGAGCGGAATATGCCCGCGTCCTCCACCGGCAGCGGTTCATGCAAAAGCACATGGTCAAAGGAAAGCCCGGCCACCTGGGGAACCCCGGCCGTCTTTTCATCGGAAATCTCCGTCACAATACCGTCCTTGTCAAAATACACACACTTTTCAAGATATTCCACATATCCCGCCAGCGCCTTTTCATAAACCTCTATCTTAATGGTGTGGGGGTCCAGCACGGAAACATCCATTTTTTCCACAAAGGGAACGCCTTCCACGCTTTTGTCCTTATATTTAAAGGCTAAGAAAAGGGAATTACTGCCAAACTGCCCCTCCATCACCATGTCAATAATTTCCTCCTCAGAGTAATGAATGTTTCCCTCCACATACAGCGTTGTCACCGTATAATTGGTTTTTATATAAGAATAGGCAAAAACCAGCGCCGCCGCCAGAATAACCAGCGTACCCCCGATAATAAAAAGGCTTCTGTGCCTCATAAAATAGCTGTCTCCGTAAGCGGACTCCGCTCTCTTGTGTTGTTTTTTTGAATTTGTCTTCGGCACCACCCGCAGCAGCGTCTTGCGTTGCGCCTTCTGTTTTACCATATTTGCCATGATAATTACCCGATATGGATATCCACTCCAAGATTCCTGTAATCCCTGCAGATATCCTCATATCCCCGTTCTATAAAATGACGGTTTTTTACGATTGTCTCCCCAAGAGCCATGCACCCCGCAATCACTAAAGCGGCGCCTCCCCGCAGTTCCTCCGCCGTCACCTCGCAGCCAAGGAGACTGTCCACACCGATGATTACCGCCTGTCTTTTTCCTGAAAGTTCAATACTCGCGCCCATTTTGCGAAGCTGCGCCGCCACCCGGAACCTGTCTTCGAATATCGTCTCCTCTATCACGCTGATTCCCTGCGCGGTGGAAAGAGCCGCCATCAAAGGAGACTGCATATCCGTGGGAAAGCCCGGATAAATCTCTGTCCTTATATAGGGCAGCGCCTTTTTCCGCTCGTCTGCCATTACGTGAAGCCCCTCTCTGGAAATGTGAATCTGCGCGCCAATCTCGTCGGCAGCCCTCAGCATTCCCCGCATCTGGGCAGCGGGCGCGTCCTCCAGAAAGACGTTGCCTCCCGCACCGATTACGCTCATCAGATAGGTTCCCGCTACAATCCTGTCCGCCGGGATACGGAAGGAAACCCCGTGCAGCTCGTGGCCGCCCTGTATAATCAGAACGGAGCCTCCGATTCCCTCAATCACCGCGCCGGCCTCCCGCAAAAACTCGCACAAGGTGGCGATTTCCGGCTCCTTGGCCGCATTTTGCAGAACCGTCACCCCTTTCGCCATAACCGCGGCCAGAATCACGTTCTCCGTGGCCCCCACGCTGGATATCGGGAGATTAATCACCGCTCCCTCAAGCGACTTTACCCTGGCGGTAAAACAGCCTTCCTTTTCGTAAATAGTCACGCCCATTTTCCGAAGCGCGCAAAGATGTATGTCTATGGGACGCTGTCCTATCACGCACCCGCCGGGATAAGCCATGGTTACTTCCCTGCACCTGCCCAGCATCGCCCCCAAAAGCGTGATGGAGGAACGCATTCCCGTAACGTTGTCCCCCGACATGGTATCCTCTGAAAGGTTCCTTGCGTCAATCACCAGCGTACCTTCTTCATGGCTCACAGCGCAGCCAAGCTGCTGCAAAAGCTGCTGCATATGCAAAACGTCCGAAATATGGGGACAGTTTTCAATGGTACAGACGTCTTTTATCAGAAGGGCAGCCGCCATCACCGGCAGCGCCGCATTCTTTGAGCCCTGTATCCGTGTTTCTCCAAAAAGTGCGTTTCCTCCGTGAATATGAATAGCATCCAAATTCCTACCATCTGCCTTCCGGTTAAAAAATTTGACCTATTCTAACTATATGTAAAGGAAGCAGATGTGTGCCTTGTACTATAAATCTTTGAAGCGTATCCCCTTGCCAACGCTTAGGACAAACCCTATCTCCACAAGCTGGAACAGCACCGAGGTTCCTCCGTAGCTGATAAACGGCAGGGAAATTCCCGTATTGGGAATGGTGTTGGTGACAACCGCCACGTTTAAGATTACCTGTATGGCCACATGGGCCATAACCCCCACCACCATAAGCGCTCCGAACAAATCCGGCGCGTTATTGGCAATCACCATGAACCGCCAGATGAGAAGGATTGAGGATTTTGGGCGGCTGTACAAGGAGTATGAGGCGTATGAGCAGAACGTAAAGGAGCTTATGCGTTGTAAGAAGGAGGCGGAAAAGCTTAAGGAGAAGCAGAAATTATGTAAGAACCGGCAGGAGAAGCTAAGAGAACAGCAGAAGACCGGGGAGATCGAGCGGAATAACCTGATCCGGGAAGGAGAGGAGATCCGCAGGGAATGCCGGAAGTATGAACGGTATGAGCGGGCAGAAGACCGGGCAGAAGGCAGGGAAAAAACAAAGGAGGAAGTAAGCCAAAGCATCCGGGATATGGAGGCGCGGTACGCCGCGATTACTTCCTGCATGTCTCAGGAGATCCAGGAACTTGAGGAACAGGAGCAGCGTGCCGGAAAACGTTATCAGGACGCGGCGGATGAACTGGAACATTTACGGAGAAAATACCGGCTTTCCGAGGAGAATCTGGAGCAGGTAAGCTATGATCGCGAGGAGGAATCTCATCAGGAGATCATGCTGGAAGACTGTAACCGTAAGATTGCCGTAAAGCAAAGGCTCTGGAATGACGAGGATAAGCAGATCGCCGTGGTAAACCAGCAGAAACGTGAGCGTCTGGAACGAATGAAGTCGGAATGCGGCGAGGAAGAACCGTTGCCCAGGGAAGAGATCCAGAACCAGGATTTTGACGCAAGGAAGAATCAGTTCCGTTATCAGGAGAAGGAGGCGAGGAAGCAGGCGGACGGCTTACGGGAACGTCTTCGCAGCTATGGCGAGAATCTGACGGCGCTCTCGGAATACAGTGACTTCCCGTTGGGGGACGAGGTGGAGTGGGAGCAGGATTTTGCGGAGATGGATGCAAAGAGCCTCCGCAATTTCAAGGGCATCTTAATCCGGGATTATAATCAGATGCTCCGGGATTGCCGGGAGGCGCAGGATGTACTTACCCGTCACCTGAACCGTACCGTACGCATGGAGCAGTTCCAGGAGGATTTCTACCGGAAACCGTTGGAAGCGATGCTTGAGCTCACCCAGGATGCGTCTGCCGTGCTGCGGCAGCTCTATACCACGATCCAGTCCTATGACAGCCTGATGGAAAAGCTGGAGGTAGATATCTCCCTTGTGGAGAAGGAGAAGAGCAAGATCGTGGAGCTTCTGGAGGATTATGTCCGGGAGGTGCATCTGAATCTTGGCAGGATCGACCATAATTCGACGATCGCGATCCGGGAGCGGCCTGTGAAGATGTTGAAGATCGGGCTGCCGGAGTGGGAAGAGAATGAGAACCTTTATCAGATCCGGCTGCAGGATATGATCGACGAGATCACGCAGAAAGGGCTTCTCTTATTTGACCGGAATGAAAATGCACAGGAGTATTTCGGAACGCAGATCACCACGAGAAATCTGTATGATACGGTAGTAGGGATCGGGAATGTGCAGATCCGGCTGTATAAGATCGAGGCGCAGAGGGAGTATCCCATTACCTGGGCGGAAGTGGCAAGAAACTCGGGAGGAGAAGGATTCCTGTCGGCGTTTGTCATTCTGTCGAGCCTTCTGTATTATATGCGAAAGGATGATACGGATATATTTGCGGACAGGAATGAGGGAAAGGTTTTGGTCATGGATAATCCTTTTGCCCAGACGAACGCGTCGCATCTGCTGAAGCCGCTGATGGACGTGGCGAAGAAGACGAACACGCAGCTAGTGTGCCTGACGGGGCTTGGCGGAGATTCGATCTATAGCCGGTTTGATAATATTTACGTGCTGAACCTGATCGCGGCGAGCCTGCGAAGCGGGATGCAGTATCTGAAGGCGGACCACTTGCGGGGAAATGAGCCGGAGACGATGATCGTGTCTCAGATCGAAGTGATGGAGCAGCAGGAGCTGATATTTTAAAGAAATAATTTAAGTAAGGAGTGGAGAGAGATGGCGAAATATGTGAAGGAATTGGTGTTGAATAAACCGGATGATTTTGTACAGTTCATTATGGAGGATTATCTGCGGAAGAATAGTTTCATCATGGCGGACTGGAAGGGAGAACCGGCATACCGTACCGGTGACGCGATGATGGAGGGGTATAAGTATCTGCGGTGGTACTACGGCAACGGTGTGTTTCATCTGGAGGCGTGGATGAAAGGAACGTTCGGAGGGGAATGGAACCTGAATGGTTTTGTCGGGTGCCTGCAGAAGAAACCTTACAGAGAGAGTCTTGAGCAGTTGTTTGCCGCTTTGCAGCAGCCGCTTCCGATGCACCAGGGGACAATGCCGGGGAATCCGGGCGGAATGCCGGGACAACAGGGGATGCCGAATGTTGTTCCTGTACATACGGTGGATAATTCCGGTGCGGCGGCGATGGGGCTGGTATTTGGAATATTGAGTATTGTGTTTGCGTTTCTCGTGCCGCTCGTGAGTATCCTCCTGGCGTGCCTTGGGTTCTCGCGGGCGAGGATGGGCGCGGGATCCCGCAGATCGGGACAGGCGAAGGCAGGGAAGATCCTCTGTATTATCGGGATCATCGCAGCGATCGTTATGTGGGGTATGAATATCCTGATGCTGATCCCGGCTATCGGGAGCCTGTATTAGGGCGTATCTCCCGTTTAAGACGGAAATAATACACTTCACGCAAAAATAAAACAAAATCTCCCTCATTGTGCTATACTGTTGTCAGCAAAGAAGGGAGAAAAGCAAATGAGTTTAGAAGTAAGAAATTTATCAAAGAAATACGGAGAGAAAACTGTGGTGGAGAATCTTAGCTTCGAGATGAAGGAGCCGGGCGTCTTTGCGTTGCTTGGAACGAATGGAGCCGGGAAAACCACGTCGATCCGTATGATGCTGAATATGCTTTCGCGGGACAGCGGAGAAGTTCTCTGGAATGGAACGCCTCTTGATACGGCGGTATGCAATGTAGGATATCTTGCGGAAGAACGAGGGTTGTACCCGAAGTATACATTGATGGATCAGTTGATTTATTTTGCAGGGCTTAGAGGGATCCCAAAGGCAGAGGCGAAGAAGCGGATCCGTTTCTGGGCAGAGCGGCTGGAGGTGGAAGAATATCTGTATCCGCAGGCTCCGCGATCGAAAGAAGGAAAGAAGAAGCAAGGGCGTGCAAAGGCACAGGCTCCTAAGAAGGCGGATCAGCTTTCGAAGGGGAATCAGCAGAAGATCCAGTTTATGACGGCGCTGCTTCCGGACCCGGAGCTTCTGATCCTGGATGAACCGCTCTCCGGACTGGATCCGGTGAATGCAGATCTTTTTAAAGGGATCATCCGGGACGAGATCGCGAAAGGAAAGTACCTGATCATGTCGAGCCATCAGATGGCTACCGTAGAAGAATTCTGTACGGACATTATTATCTTGAATCGTTCCAGGACGGTCCTGCAAGGGCATCTGAATGATATCAAGAAGAGTTATGGCCGTATTAATCTGTTGCTGAAGACGGAGACAGACGTTACGTGGCTGATCGAACAGGCGGGCTTGACGTTGGTTTCGGTTAAGGAATGCGAGTACCAGATCAAGGTGTCCGGGGATGAACAGGCGAATGCTTTCTTGAAGCTTCTGATCGAGAACGGGATCACGGTTGTGACATTCAGCCTGCGCGAACCGTCTCTCCATGAGATATTTGTGGAGAAAGTAGGTGATACACATGAAGACTAGCGGAAATAATCTTACCGGGATCGGAAAGGTGTATCGTTTTACGCTGGCGCAGATGTTGAAAGGGAAAGCAAATATTATCACTCTGTTCATTTTCTTCCTTATTACGGCAGCAAGTATTCCGGTTATGACCCTGATGATGGGAGGAAAGAACGGAGCATCTTCAGACGGGGCTGAGTCCCTTGAGATCGCGAAGGTGTATGTGAGGAACGATACGGGATATGAGTTGGCTCTGGAAAGTATCCCGGATATGGATGAAGTATTTGCCGATACGGAATTCATAGACATAGGAATCGCAGACATTAAAGATAAAGATATAGATATAGATACAAAGCAGCCGTCAGACGGGGCGTCTTTGGCGGCTGAGGAGTGGACAGAAGAGACATATGAGTCCCACATTACTGCGGCAGATGCATACATACATCTGCAAAAGGATGTAGAGAAGGGGTGCTTTATGGTCGGCGCTTATACGCTGGAGGAGAAGGAGTTTCCGGACGGCGATCTGGATTCCTGCGTGAGTACGCTGTCTTCCCTTTTGGATACGGCGCGCTATGCGCAGCAAGATGCCGAGCCGGAGCAGATCGCTACTTTGACAAGCCCTTATGAGACGAGTGTGCAGAGTGTCGAGGAATATCTGGAAGGAGAAGAGGATTGGTCTGACACACGGTTTGGCGTGCAGATGATCTATTCGGTTGTGCTTCTGATCCTGTGTACTTTTGCTTCTTCTTTCATTATCCAGAAGGTGATCGAAGAGAAGGCGTCAAAGCTTGTAGAACTTCTGATGGTCAGTGTCAGCCCGCTCGCCATGCTGGTGGGGAAGATCCTTGCCGTGATGACATATGTATTCGGGTTGATCGTGTCGCTTGCGGCAGTAGCGGGTATCTCTTATGTGATAACCGGGCAGTTCGCAGATACATCTGTTTTGCAGCAGCAGGCAGGTGCCTCCGGTATCTTTTCAGATATATTGCAGGTATCTCCGGGCACGGTCCTGGTTCTGGTGATCTCGCTGCTGCTTGGTTATCTGCAGGTTTCTCTGATCAGCGGGCTGATCGGAACGGGGTGTTCTTCTATGGAGGATGTGGAATCTGCGAACCTTGTTGTCGTCCTGATGGTTATGGCAGGATATCTGGCGGCGACATTGACGGTGGGGATCGGAAGTAATCCTGTATTGACATATCTGGTGACGTTATGCCCGGTGGCTTCGATGTTCTGTGCGCCGGTACGGTTTGTACTCGGTGATATCGGCATCGGGATGCTCGCCGTCTCATGGCTGATCCAGATCGTTATCATTCTTTTGCTTGCTTATGTCTGTGCGAGGATCTACCGTGCGTTGATGATGTATCGAGGAAGCCGCATGAAATTCGGCGGGTGGATCGAGATGTTCCGACAGAATCGCGTAAAGGAGGTGGATTGCAGATGAAAGGATTTGGAAAGATATTTTCTTTTACGTTTGTCGAGCATGTGAAGCAGAAAGGGTATCGGAATGTGACCATTATCATAGCTCTTCTGTGCCTGTTGCTTCCGGCGGTGATCATGCCTGCAGTCGAGTATTTTAAAGAGGATGAGGCTTATGTGAGTAAGCTTGCCAAAATCTACGTGGTTGAGATGGGACATGGCAAGGAGCTGAAGGCGGATTTTGAGATTTTAAACAGTGTGGATCCGAACCGGTTTACCGACATTGAGTATGAGGCGGCAGCAGATGTGGAAGAAGCATCGAAGAAGGCAGAGGAAGAGGATCATTCGGCGCTGCTTGTTGTGGACGGGCAGGAAGGCGGTTATCAGATTGACGTACTTCTGCCGGAGGAGACGAAGCTGAATAAGAAGGATGTGAATGCATACGGAACGTTTGTCTCTGATTATTTTCGTTATATCCTGGTTCAGAAATCAGAACTTGAAGATACACAGATCACGGAGCTGACGATGCCTATCGAGACGAAGATACGGGACAGTGCGGTTCCGGCAGATGAGAGCGACGAATATGCGGAGGTAAGAGACATTATGGGAACATTGCTTCCGTATCTGAATATCATGATCCTCTATTTCTTGATCCTCGCCTATGGACAGGGAACTGCGAATATTGTGATCATGGAGAAGACGTCGAAGCTTATGGATCTGTTCCTGGTATCCGTGAAGCCCGGGGCGATGCTGCTTGGTAAAGTATTTGCTGCGGCTGCAAGCGGGATTTTCCAGAGCTTTGTATGGATTGCCTGCCTGACAGGCGGAGTAAGCCTCGGGATCTATTTCACGAAGATGGTGAATCCTGCAACTGATATGGGAGTGATCCAGATCGTAGAAAGCTTTGGGGAATTTACAGGAATGTTTACGGTTCCCGGGGTGATACTTGCGCTTCTGATGCTGGCGGCGGGACTTTTGCTTTATTGTTCACTGGCGGCAGTGGGCGGTGCGATCGCAGAGAAGCCGGAAGATCTGTCCAGTACGAGTATTCTGTTTGTGATGGTGTTGATCCTTAGTTTTTTTGCAACGCTGTATGCGGGAGGAACCGGCGCGGATGTGCCGTGGGATGCGATCACATGGCAGGTGTGGGTGCCGTTTACTGCGATCCTGGTCGCGCCGACGAAGATCCTGCTTGGTGCGATGAGTATCCCTGAGGCGGCAGGCTCCCTAGGGATCGTGGTCGTGACGGCGGCGCTGATCACGGTGCTGGCGGGAAAAGTGTATAAGATGATGTCTCTTTATAAAGGGAATCCGCCGGGACCGGGGAAGATAGCAAAGATGCTGTTCAGGAATAGATAATATATTTTCTATAACTTTTCGAAACCTCAATCTTGCTATTTTGTAAGTCTTATGTTAGAATAAATATGGTTTATACGCAGGAGGTGTAGAAGGTGGAGATCTTAAAGATAGTTTTGATGATTATATTTGCAATAGACTGTATCGCACTGACAGCCATCGTCCTTATGCAGGAAGGCAAGTCCGCAGGGCTTGGAACGATCAGTGGTATGGCGGATACTTACTGGGGACAGAACAAGGGACGTTCTATGGAGGGCGCGCTGGTGAAGTCTACCAAGTTCCTTGCAATCCTGTTTATTGTATTGGCAGCGGTGTTGAATTTAAAAGTATTTGCATAGGCGGCATATTTTTATGAGAATGGTGGGACACTCCTGTATAGGAGTGTCCATTTGTATTTAGCATGTATTGGTCATAGAAGGAGGAAGTACAGGAGATGGATAAGACTTTTGAAAAGAGAAAAAAAGTAATATACGATCTGATCTGCGATGAGATGTACGTACCTATGAAGTTCAAAGAGCTTGCCATGTTCCTGCAGGTTCCGAGAGAACAAAGAGAGGAGCTGAGGGAAGTTCTTAAGATCCTGGAGGCAGAGGGGAAGATCTATCTGTCAAAGAGGGGAAAGTACTGTAAAGGTGAAGCGAAGCATCTGACCGGAGTCTACCTGGCAAATCCAAGGGGGTTCGGATTTGTAACGACGGAGGAGGATAGCCGGGACGTATTCATCAGCGAAGATGACAGGAACGGTGCGTTCGACGGCGACAGGGTTGAATTCGTAATTATCAGAGAGCCGGACAGCAGACGGCGGGAAGGCAGGATCGTGAAGATCCTTTCCAGAGGGATCGTAAGGGTCGTCGGGATCTATAGGAAAAAGGCGAAACAGAACTATGGGTTTGTGATCCCGGATGATCAGAAATTTGATCAGGACATATTTATTCCCGACGAGAAGTCGAAAGGGGCTGTGGACGGGCATAAGGTAGTGGCAGAGCTGACATCTTATGGAGAAGAAGGGAAAAAACCGGAAGGGAAAGTAATAGAGATCCTGGGGCATATCAATGATCCGGGAGTTGATATTATGTCAATTGTCAGGGGATACGATCTTCCTGTGGAATTTTCCGAGAAACTATTGAATCAGGCAGACCGTGTGGCGAAGGCTGTAAGCGACGCCGATATGCAGGGGCGCAGAGACCTTCGGAACTGGCAGATGGTGACCATTGACGGAGAAGATGCGAAAGATCTGGACGATGCAGTCTCGCTTACAAGAGAAGGAGAGAATTATGTCCTGGGAGTTCATATTGCAGATGTGACCAATTATGTTCAGGAGAACAGTGCCATCGACAGAGAAGCGAAAGAGCGCGGTACAAGCGTCTATCTCGTAGACAGGGTGATCCCGATGCTTCCGCACAGGCTGTCGAACGGGATCTGTTCCTTGAATGCCGGTGAAGACCGGCTTGCCCTCAGCTGTATCATGACGGTGAACCCGAAAGGAAATGTGATCGGGCATGAGATCGCGGAGACAGTGATCCGCGTAGATGAGAGAATGACATACACCGGTGTGAAGAAGATCCTGGAGGATCATGATCCGGCGGAGACACAAAAGTACCGGGAACTTCTTCCGATGTTGGAACAGATGCAGGAATTATCGCAGATCCTGCGGGAACGCAGGCAGAGGCGGGGGTCTATAGATTTTGATTTCCCGGAGGCGAAGATCGTTCTGGATGACAAGGGGCAGCCGGTTGAGATCATGCCGTATGACCGCAATGTTGCAACGAAGATCATAGAAGACTTCATGCTTCTGGCAAATGAGACGGTGGCGCAGGACTACTACTGGCAGGAGCTGCCGTTTGTGTACCGGACTCAT
>OFFW01001401.1_pt1 | contig 14518 bp, 10 predicted proteins | sample 1521501 | NCBI WGS metagenome assembly OFFW01 (sample SAMEA3504107, study PRJEB24116) | mouse gut metagenome | biome: mouse gut; feature: mouse-associated habitat; material: faeces | place: Denmark | collected 2011
AAAAATATTTGCCGCGGCAGCCGCGCTTACGGGTATTTTGCTGTCAACACTGTCAGGATGCGGAAAAGAAGACACCGGCGAGACGCAGCAAAAGCCGGAAGGGCTGGTTTATGTGCCAGAATACGCGGAATTATTTGAAACGAATGACGGAGATTACATATACGCCGCCGCGGCAAGCGGGGACAACCTTTTTATCTGCGCCCAGAACTGGGACGAGGAGGCGCAAACAAGTTCCAATTTTATCTATAAATATAATATTATGGACGGAACCAATACAAAAATCCCCATGGATATAGGGGAAGACTGCAGTGTTTCTACGATGGCGATAGGAACTGACGGAGACCTTTATATGGTTGCGAACCGCAATACCTATGAGGAAGATGAAAACGGCGAGATGACGAACTGGTCATCCTCCGTGGAATTGTGGATTGTTTCTTCCGAAGACGGTTCCACAAAATCTACGAATGATATTACGGCGCTTTTGGATGGCAATTCCGAATATACTTATGTCCAGTACTTTAGTATGGACGGAGAGGGTAATTATTATCTTTATGACGGAGATAAAAATTTACTTGTTCTGGGAAAAGACTATCAGAAAATTTGCAGCATTACCACAGACGACTGGATTAGCAATATGGCGGTTTCCAAAGAGGGAGATGTATATGTGGCTATTTACGGCAGCAAGGGCGTGGAACTGCGGAAGGTGGATTTGACGGCTAAGGCACTTGGAAGCCCCATAGAAGGAATCGTGGAGCAATACGGAAATTCTTCTATCTTCACCGGCACGGAAAAAAGCTTTCTTGTTACGTCTTCCGACCAGGTTTCCCGAGTGGATATTGCAAGCGGGGAAAAGGAAGATTTGTTCAAATGGCTTGATATGGATGTGAACGGCGACAATATCCGGTATGCGGGCGAGCTTTCCGACGGCCGTATCTGGGCCATGATAAACGACTACAACGCGGGCGGAAATTCTACCAATGAACTTGTGTTTGCTGTTCAGAAAGACGCCTCGGAGGTGCCGGTAAAAGAGGAAATCGTCTTAGGCACCATGTACATAGATTACAATATCAAGAGAAACATCATTGACTTTAATAAAAAGAACCAGCAATACCGGATTACGGTGAAAGAGTACGGAAGAGAAGATTATGCAGCCGGACGCATCCAGTTCCAGGCGGATTTAACCAGCGCAAACTGTCCGGATATTATCAGCTTAAGCAGCATAAACTATGACCAATATGTAACCAAGGGCGTGTTTGAGGACGTTTATCCTTATATGGAAAAAAGCGGTATCAACCGAAGTGATTTTCTGGAAAATGTTATACAGGCCTTTGAAGTGGACGGTAAACTTTACGGCGTGATGCCTCAGTTTTACGTTGATACCACCATAGCAAAGACTGCTTTAGTGGGGGACAGGACAGGCTGGACTTTATCTGAAATGCTGGATTTTGCCGAAAAATCGGAAGCGAATAACATTTTTTCCTACGGAACCAGGAGCGGCGTATTCTATTATTGTATTTATAATAACATAGATGAGTTTGTGAACTGGGAGACCGGAGAATGTTTCTTTGAGGGCGACGACTTTATCAGGGTGCTGGAATTTGCGGCAAAGTTCCCGGATGACGCCGATTATAACTATAACGAGGAGGAAGGAATTTCCTCAAAGCTCCGAAACGACAGGGTGATGCTTTTACAAAATACCATAACGTCCGTTCAGTCATATCAGATGATGCAGGGAATGTTCGGCGAGCCGATTTCTTTCGTGGGTTATCCGAACAACGAGCGGATGGGAAATCTGATTCAGCCGTCAAGCGGCAGTCTGGCGATGTCCGCCAAATCGGAGAAAAAAGACGGCGCGTGGGAATTTATGAAGACGCTTATTTCCGAGGAATATCAGAATTCACTGGTGTCTGACAATGGCGGCAGCAACGGTTTCCCGATTCTGAAGTCCGCTCTAGAAGCACAGTTTAAGGTGGATATGACGCCCAATTATATTACGGATGAAAACGGCGAGAAGGTGGAAGGCGCCAAGACCCATTGGGGATGGGATGATTTCAGTATGGAAATCATGGCGGCAACCCAGGAGGAAGTGGACGCGGTCAGGAACCTGATTACTTCCACCAATAAACTGGGCAATTCCGGCAGCATGGACTCGAAGTTAAGCGATATCCTTACGGAAGAATCGGAGGCATTCTTCAAGGGACAGAAATCGGCAAAGGATGTGGCCGGCGTTATTCAAAACAGGATTCAGATTTATGTAAATGAAAACAGATAATCTGCGGGAGGATTGAAATGCATTTTCCCATAAGGAGAAAGCAGGATATAAAAGTAACAAAAAGAAAAGGTAAATCAGGCAGTGCACAGAAGAGGACACGCAGAGGGAAGCTGATATCGGCAGGATATCTTTTTCCCTCTGCAGCCGGCGTGCTGCTGTTTTTTGTAATGCCGTTTATGATTGTCATTTATTATTCCGTAGTTGACAATCCAATCAGCAAGCAGTTTGTATTTTTTGATAATTTCGTTTCGGTGTTCCAGAATGCGGCTTTTCAGCAGGCGGCTAAAAATACACTTACCTTTTCCTTTGTGTCGGTGCCGTTGGCAGTAGTGCTTTCCCTCTTTCTTGCCATGCTGTTGGAGAGCAAGATGCCGTTTAAAAGCCAGTTTCGGACTTTCTTTTTAAGTCCTATGATGGTTCCTATCGCTTCGGTAGTGCTTATCTGGCAGGTGCTTTTTCATTATAACGGCATGATGAACGAGGTGCTTGTTTTCTTTCAGGGGGAGAAAATAGACTGGTTAAATTCCGGGTACGCTCAGGTGGTAATCGTTGTTCTTTTTTTATGGAAAAATCTGGGATACAACATGATACTGTTTATGGCGGCCCTAAGCAGTATCCCTAAGGATATACTTGAAGTGGCTGTGCTTGAGAGCGCAACGCCCCTTCAGACTTTTCTTCATATTAAACTGCGGTATATGTCGTCTACGATTTTATTTGTAACAATCATGTCGCTGATTAATTCTTTTAAGGTTTTCAGGGAAATCTATCTTCTTAAGGGAGATTATCCCTATGACACTATGTACATGCTGCAGCATTTTATGAACAATACTTTCGGTCGTTTAGACTATCAGAAAATGTCGGCGGCGGCGATTATGATGGCGATTGTAATGGTGATTCTCATAGGCGCGTTGTTCCTGACCGAGAATTATTTCGGAAAGGATGTGGAAGGATGACGACAGGATTTGGAAGAAGGAAAGGCTTTGACGAGCTTAGCGAAAAACAGTGGGACGAGCGGGTAAAAAGGAAAAAGAAAATCAGGGACGCCAGAGGCATGGTGAGGATTCTGCTTGCGACAATGGCGGCAGGATTCTTTGCGGTTCTGTTTTTGATGCCGATTGTGCTGACCATTACCAATTCATTCATGGCGGCCTCGGAAATTTCGGCCAATTACGGACAGGTTTTTGCCACCTCCGATACGGGGGGCAAGATGTTCATTTCCGAGAAGGTAAACCTGAAGTTTATCCCGGATATTGTGTCTTTCAGCCAGTATGTTACGGTGCTTTTTAAAAGCCCCGAATACCTGTTCAAATTCTGGAACTCCGTCATTTTGGTTGTGCCAATCGTGCTGTTCCAGCTTCTTGTGGCAGCGGGGGCTTCTTTTGGATTTACCAGATACAGAGGACGGGTTAAGGAAATCATCTTTTTTGTATATATCATATTGATGCTGATGCCGTATCAGGTAACGTTGGTGCCCAATTATCTTGTAGCCCAGTGGCTCCATACGCTGGATACCAACTGGGCCATATGGCTGCCGGGTATTTTTTCACCTTTTGCGGTATACCTGCTCACGAAATATATGCGGAGGATTCCGGTTTCGGTGATGGAGGCGGCTCAGATTGACGGCGCGGGCGAATGGCAGATTTTCAGGCGGATTTGTATGCCCCTTTGCAAAGGATGCATGTGCTCCATTGCAATTTTGCTTTTCATTGATTACTGGAACATGGTGGAACAGCCACTGATTTTATTGTCAGACCAGGAAAAGCATCCCCTGTCCGTATTTCTCTCAAAGATTAACTCTGGGGAAATCGGTCTGGCGTTTGCTGTGGCGACGATTTATATGGTGCCTCCCATACTGGTATTTTTGTACGGGGAGGATTATCTGGTAGAGGGAATCAGCTATCAGGGCGGTATTAAAGGATAAGACATCACAGGAAGAAAGGCGTGAGGTTAAGGTTATGAATGAAAATGAAGGAAGAAAAAAAAGAGAATGGGTGAAGAATGCGGCGATTGTCTTTCTGACAATCATGTTGATTCTCACATTTTTTTCCAACACGATTATGAACTATTCACTGCCCGAGGTGGCGACCCAGTATGTCCAGAACGGCTCGATTACGGCCAAGGTCCGCGGTACGGGAAATGTGGAGGCTACCGACCCCTATAATGTGGTGGTGAAGGAATCAAGGGTGATTTCCAGCGTCGCGGTGAAGCAGGGCGACGAGGTGGAAAAGGACCAGGTTCTTTATTATCTTGAAGATAAGGAAAGCGATGAACTGAAAACGGCTGAGGATGAACTGGAAGAGCTGGAGCTTGCCTACATGAAGGGATTGTTCGGGGGAACGGTATCCCCGGAGATAATCAGCAAGGTTTCCAGCGGGAGAACGGATTCCTTTTCCTCCTATCAGGCCATGGTAACGGATATGCAGGATAGACTGCAGGCGGCGGAACAGCGGGTGTTGGACTGCCAGAAGACGGTGGATGATATCACTCTGCAGAGTACCATTAATACGAATGACGCTACTGTCAGCACAATTCCCGATGAACTGGAAAAGGATAAGGCAACTACGGATTTGGCGGTTGCGGAGCTGATGTTTAATCAGGAAAAGGAAGAGAGAGTCGCAGAGCTGACGAAGGAGATTAATGAGGTTAAGTATCAGGTTGCGGATTTGGAGACTTTGATTGAGAATGCACAGATAAGAGCGGATGGGAATACTTCCTCCGGTTCAGGTACACCTCCAAGCCAAGACAGTATGTTTCAGCAACAGGAAGCGGCTGTTAATGCAAAAATACAAGAAATGAGAACAATAACAACAGGTGCTATTTCTAGTAAAGCTCCATTACCAACGGCATATGCATCAGAAAATGATGTTGGAAAGTGGTACAACGGTTTAAACTGGTCAACAATGGGAGAAGAGAATCAAAAAAAATGTGAAGCTTTATATGGAGAATACAGGGTATTAGTAGACCAAATGAATCAGACATTGAGTATTCTTAATGAATATGGAAGCGCCAATGCCCAATATGCCAGACTCGAAGCCCTAAAAGACGAACAGCGCAAGCTTGAAAATAAACTGGCAGAAGTCAACGCCATTACCATAGGCTCCAGTGAGGACGCCCAGGACGCAAGAATACGCCTACGGGACGCAGAGCGTCGGATAACGGAAATCGACAGCGCAAACAAACAGACCTCCGTGGCTTTCCAGAACCGGCTTGCCAATGCGGAGTCGGCACTCAAAAACGCGCAGGCTGTTTACGAGCTTTTAAAGACGGAGCAGACAGAGCTTGCGGCGGATATCAACGCAGAGCTTGACCTTGCCAAAACCAACAAGGACATTGCGGACAAGAAAGCGGAGATTGCAAAGTTAAAAGAAAATTCCATCGGTGCAACCGTTACCGCGCCGGTAGCGGGAACCGTGACAAGTCTTGCTTACGTGGCGGGCGAGACAACGAAACCGGAGGAACCGGCGGCTGTTTTGCAGGTGGCGGGAAAAGGCTATACCTTATCATTTTCCGTAACCAACGAGCAGGCGAAGAAAGTTCAGGTGGGAGATACGGCGGAACTGCAGAACTCCTGGTATTATGAGGACGTGCAGGCGGTTCTGGCATCTATCCGTCCCGACCCGGACAATCCGACCCAGAATAAACAGCTTACCTTTAACATCACAGGCACAAGCGTTCAGGCTGGTCAGGCCCTTAGTCTTTCCGTGGGACAGCGCAGTTCGGAATATGAATTTGTGGTGCCAAACAGTGCGGTAAGAGAGGACAACAACGGCAAATTTATTTTGATTGTGGAGTCCAAGAGCGGCCCCATCAATAACAGATATATTGCGACCAGAGTGGACGTGGAGGTTCTTGCTTCCGACGATACAAATACTGCGATTTCGGCGGCGCTTTACGGATACGAATATGTCATTACCACTTCCACAAAGCCGGTGGAAGCCGGAAAGCAGGTAAGGCTTAACGAATCATAGGATACTCTACAGCAGAGACAAAAACTGGCGGAACATTGCCGGGCTAAATAAAGAAAGATTAACGGAAAGGGAAAGGAGAAAAAACCATGGTATCAAAGATAAAGCAGTTTTTTGGAAGTCTGACATTAAAGCAGATGGTTTTTTCTCTTATAGTCGTTCTTACGCTGATTTTGTGGCTGATTCTGACAATATGGTCCAACCATCAGATTAGCGGCCTGATTGACCAGCAGGCTGCGGCAAGATGGGACGAGGAAGGCGGCAGCGCGCAGGTTAGCTGCTTTTTGAAGGAAAGCGCAGCTTTGGACGAATTTCAGATTACGGGATTTGAAAAGGAGCTGGAGCAGAGCCTGTTAGAGGTTCTTCCGGCGGACGCGCAGGGCGGCGAGAACGGAAAACGGCTGTTTATAGACGCCTACGGCTCCATGGGAAAGATAACGGTTACCAGCGAAAAGAGTACGCTTGAGGCAAACGCTGTGGGGATTGGAGGCGACTTTTTCCTGTTTCATCCTCTGCAGCTTGTTTCCGGCGGGGATTTTTCGGGAAACGACCTTATGAAGGATTCAATTATTCTGGACGAGGACGCGGCGTGGCAGCTTTTTGGCTCCAACGATATTGCGGGCCAGAGCGTAATGATTGGCGAAGTTCCCCATTATGTAGCGGGAGTTATTAAAAGGCAGACCGGCAGATTCGCCGAAAGCGCGGGGCTGAAAGAAACGGTGATTTATGTTTCAAATGAAACGCTGGCCGCCCACGGGTTGAGCAGCGGCATTACCATTTATGAGGTGGTTGCGCCAAATCCGGTAAAGGGTTTTGTCTATAAATGCGTGAAAGAAAAGCTGGGTGTGAAAGAGGACGATATGGTTGTGGTGGAAAATTCCGCCCGCTATTCGCTGGAAGCGCTGATTCCGGTAATTCTGGAATTTGGCAACAGGTCTATGCAGAACTATGCCGTGAAATTGCCTTATTGGGAAAATATTGCAAGAGGATGGGAGGATGTGAAATCTCTTGTTTTGCTGTGCCAGTTCGTACTTTTACTGGTTCCGGGGGTTATCATTATAGTATTTTTGATTATAAAATGGAGAAACAGGAATTTTACATGGAAAGATATTGGCCATTACATCATAGATACTAAAGACAGCGTTGTGCAGAAGGTACGTGATTCTGCGCAAAGAGAAAAGGATAAGTGGGAGCATTTTTAAAAGGAATTTTTATTCCTCTGATTGAGATTCTGCCGGTTTTGGAAAGGTATGGTATTGTAATGAAAAGGAAGGTTGTTGTATTTGCACTGATTTCCCTTATAGCGGCAAGCCTTTTTGGGTGTGGAAAAAAGGGTGGGGAACAGGGAACGAATGTAAGCGCGTCAAAAGACTATGTCTACAGAATGGAAAAGCTGGACATCGGTACGGGGGAGGAAAATATTAATTATCTGACCCGTGTGGGGGAAACTGTGTATGCTTACGGATATAATTGGGCAGACGACGGAAGCAATTTAAGGCTTGAGCTCTACGAATTGAATAATGACGGGACAGTTGCAAATCATCATGCGCTCCGAATGGGAAATAATGTAAATATCAATTCTATTAGTTTTGACGGAGAGGGTAATATTTACTGTATCAGAAACTTTTATTACCCCGAGGACGAGGAGCCTGACCGGACAATTACAGGCGTGGAAGGAGCGGAAAAAGATAAACCGTCAGGCGGCGCTTCAGGCGCTGACGGAGAGAGTGGAGAACCGGAATCCGGGGAGAACGGTGCAGAGAGCGACGGAGAAGCAGCCGGAGAAAACGCAGAGAGCGACGGAGAAGCGGCCGGGGAAAGCACAGACAGCGAAGGAGAAGAAGCCGGGGAAAGCGCAGAAAGTGACGGAGAAGAAACGGCAGACGAGTCGGAAACTGCGGCTGCAGATGTTGAACCGGATGTTGAACCGGACTATGAAGACGTCAATTATGTGGATGATTATTATCTGACAAAAGCTACGCTTAACGGAGAGGAAATATTTTCCGTAAAATTAAACGATATTCCTGAAGTTGCGGCAATTGCCGAAGAAAACGGATATTTTTATGCCGGCAGCATGTTCTTGGATAAGGAGAAGGGGATTTATTTATCTGTCCTGGGTAACCTTATGCAGTTTGATTTGGAGGGAAACTATGTTGCTACCGTATCCACCAGCGAGGAAGAAACGTCGTTGGGCAGCTTGAATCTGATGCATCTCGACGACGGCCGGGTGATAGCTGTTTTATATGAGGATAACGGGCTCAGCTTCGCGCAGGTGGATATCGAGAAAAATACTATCGGAGAAAAATTTAAATTTTCCGGAAGGACGTATGACTATTCTTTTTATTCCGGAAAAAGCTATGACTTATATCTTGCCGATAATTACGGGCTGTATGGCTATAATCTGGGAGAAGCGGACAAAGTTAGCATAATGAATTTTATTGATTCCGATTTTGGCTTTTCCAATTTTTATCAGATGGTGGAAATAAGCGATACGGAGTTTTTTGGCATTTTTGACGATAACGAATCCGTGACAGGCTATTCAATCGCCAGATTTGTGAAAGTCCCGCCTGAGGAGGTAAAAGAAAAACAGGAAATTATACTGGCTATGGGACATACAAACTGGAGAGTAAGGGAGGCGGCCATTAAGTTTAATCAGGCCAGCGATACGATTAGAATCCGTCTGGTGGACTACAATACTTTATATGGCAATGACGAGGACTATGACGCCGGAATCACCAGGCTGAACACGGATATTGTTTCGGGAAAAATGCCAGACATTGTGATTCTGGAAGATTCCATGCCGGTGGACAGTTATATCAGCAAAGGACTTTTCGAGGACCTGAATCCTTATATTGAAAAGGACGAAGAATTTTCGCTTGAGGATTTTATGCCCAATGTTCTGGAGGCTTTTTCCGTAAACGGGAAACTGTACAGCCTTATTCCCTCTTACAGTATCCAGACGGTTGCGGTTAAGACCGCCGATGTGGGGAATAAGACAGGATGGACGGTTGCGGAGGCAAAGGAAATTCTTGCGTCAAAGCCGGAAGGTACGCAGTTTTTGGTTAATGTTATAAGAAGCGAAATGTTGGAGTACTGTATTTCCATGTCGGGAAATCAGTTCATTGACTGGAACAGCGGAAAATGTAATTTCAATTCCGATGAATTTATCCAGATGCTGGAATTTATTAAACTCTTCCCGGATGAGATTGACCAGTCGATTTACACCGACGAGTTCTGGAACAATTACGACACGATGTGGAGAGAGGGCAGGACGCTGGCAAGTGTGTTAAATCTTGGAGATTTCAGAGGCTACAACGTTACGGAAAAGGGAACTTTCGGGGAAAAAATTACGCTTATCGGTTTTCCGGCGGCGGAAGGCAGCGGCGGTTCCGTAATCTGGCCGGATTTACAGATTGCGTTATCGGCAAAAAGCGCCAATAAGGAAGCGGCCTGGAAGTTTATCCGCACGTTTTTATCCGAGGAATATCAGAGAGAACATTTGTATAATTTCCCGCTTAATGCTAAGCTGTTTGATGAATTGGCGGATAAGGCAATGGAAAAGCCTTATTATGAAGATGAAGAGGGAAACAAAATCGAATATGACGATACTTACTGGATAAACGGCGTAGACGTCACGATTCCTCCCATGACCAGACAGGAAGTGGATTCCTTAAAGGAATGGGTCAGAGGTGTGAAACAGGCTTATAAAAAGGATGAAATGCTGATTAGCATTATTTCCGAGGAAGCAGAGCCTTTTTATGCGGGACAGAAGAACGCAAAGGATGTGGCCGGTATTATCCAGAGCCGGGTGCAGCTTTATGTAAATGAGAACCGATAAGGTAGCGGAGGGATAAAATGCTGCATTGTGAAGAAAAAATTAAAAATGCAAGACAGCTCGAATTTGCCATATTCTGTATTGAAAATGTTGCTGCCAGACTGGGTGTGAATGCAGAAAGAATTTATGAAGCTTTAACCCGAAAAAGCGATATCTTAAGCGGCTATATTGTGCCGGAATATGAGATATTGCATACCCAGAGTAAAGAGTACATTGTGGATGATATTATTGAACTGATGGAGGAAAAAGGCGTAGAAGTATGACTTTGTATCATGGCTCTTTTCTGGAAATAACAAAACCTGATTTGCAGCATTCCAGAGAAAATGTAGATTTCGGGCGGGGATTTTATACAACACCGATTTATAGTCAGGCAGTGAGATGGTGTGGAAAATTTAAACGTCGTGGCAGGAAAGGAATTGTTACTTTTTATGAATTTGATGAAACGGCATATGATGAATTGAATGTGCTGAAGTTTGATTCTTATTCAGAGGAATGGTTGGATTTTGTCCTTGACTGCCGAAGTGGTAAGGATACTTCCGGGTATGACATTGTAGAGGGTGGAGTAGCTAATGATAAGGTTTTCAATACGGTAGAACTTTATTTTGACCATCTGATTGATAAAGCAGAGGCCATTAACCGCCTGCGTTTTGAAAAACCAAACCTGCAGATATGTCTGAGAACAGAGGATGCGATTGGAAAGTATCTGCATTATGCTGGGAGCGAACAGGTATGAATGCAAATCCGATTTTACTGCAAAAAAAATATTGCCGTGTAATTGAATGCTTTGCTCAGAAAGTGAATATTTCTTTAGATGATGCACTTGATTTTTTTTATCATTCGGAGGTTTATTTACTGGTTTCGCAGGGAGTTTCGGATATGCACTGCATGAGCGACGAATATCTGGCAGAAGAAATGAAAGCAGAGTACAGGCAATCTTTCAGGTAAAACACCATATGTTAAAGAAAGAGCCGCAAAATCACCAATAGCGATGATTTTGCGGCTCTGTTTCTGTCTTTTAAATTTTATTTGGTTTCCAAATCAAATCCGAAATATCTCACAGCGTTGTTGTAGGAGATATCCGTAACTATCTCGGATAAAATATCCATATCGTCAGGGAACTCACCGTTTTCTACCATCTCACCGATTAAATCGCATAAGATTCTGCGGAAATACTCATGTCTGGTATAGGAGAGGAAGCTCCGTGAATCTGTCAGCATTCCCACGAATCCGGAAAGATTGCCGAGGTTTGCAAGGGAAAGCATCTGGTTTTTCATGCCGATTTTGTTGTCGTTAAACCACCATGCGCTGCCCTGCTGGATTTTCGCTACGGCGGTGGAATCCTGGAAACAGCCTAAGATGGTGCCGATGTACTCATTGTCGGCCGGATTTAAGCTGTAAATAATCGTTTTGGGAAGCTCTCCGGTTTCCGCCAGCGCATTCAAAAAGTCTGCAAGCTGGGCGGAAGGGGTATGGTTGTTGATGCAGTCATATCCGGTATCAGGGCCAAGCTTTGCATACATTTTCTTATTATTGTCACGCTTGCAGCCATAGTGGAGCTGCATTACCCAGTTTAACCTGTTGCATTCCCGTCCCATGAATACCATAAACGCCGTCTTGAATTTCAGTTCTTCCTCACGGCTTAAGGTTTCGCCGGAAAGGCGTTTGGCAAACACAGCTTCCACTTCCTCGTCGGAAGCAGGCGCGAACATCACAAATTCAAGACCGTGGTCGGAAACGCTGCATTTTCTGGATGCAAAAAATTCCATTCTGTTTGTCAGGGCATTCTTTAAATCCGCAAAGGAATTGATGGCAGTATTGCTCGCGTCTGCCAGCTTTTTCACATAATCCGCATAGTCGGGCTTTTCGATATTCATAGCCTTGTCGGGACGCCATGCGGGAAGAACCTGAACGTCAAAGGTATCGTCCTCGGCAATTGCCTTGTGCCATTCCAAAGAATCTACAGGGTCGTCGGTGGTGCAGATTAATGTTACATTTGACTGTTTAATCAGGCTGCGCACGCTCATGGAAGGGTCCGCCAGTTTTTCGTTGCACAGATTCCATACTTCCTCGGCGGTATTTTTGTTCAAAGCGCCAGTATAGCCGAAATATCTCTGCAGCTCCAGATGGCTCCAGTGATGAAGAGGATTACCGATTGCCTTTCCGATAACCTCGGCCCATTTAAAGAATTTTTCCTTGTCGGACGCGTCGCCGGTGATAAAGCGTTCGTCAACGCCGCAGGAACGCATAAAACGCCACTTGTAATGGTCGCCACCCAGCCATACCTGGGTGATGTTGTCAAACTGACGGTTCTGCGCAATCTCCATGGGATTGATATGGCAGTGGTAGTCCAGGACCGGTGTTTTTTCCGCGTATCCGTGGAAAAGGGTCCGTGCGGTGGGGGTGGATAAAAGAAAATCTTTATCCATAAATGCTTTCATAGAACTTTCCTCCTTATAAAAATGATTTATGCTTTTATTTCCTTATCACTTTTTTGTGTTTTCCGGTTTTTGTTACAAAAAAATTATAACAAAATAAATAAAGGGTGTAAAGCCTGTTCGGGGCCTGAAAATGGTTTCTCTTATTCGATTATGGGGGAGGTTTTCCATTCGTTTGGAGCCGGCCGCCCTGTGGCGTAAGTAACTGCCGACTCGTATACGTCAGCGCAGTAAACGTCCTGTGCTAAGAGAGAAAGCGCCTTATCGTCCAAAAAAAAGCGGGCGTCCGCCAATTTGGAGAGCAGGGGGACGGAACTGTTTTTTTTGATTTCGGAAAGCAAAGGCTCCGAGCCTGCCCGGAAGCCAAGCAGTCTGGCGTAAGGGGTGTAAAGTTTTCTCTTTGCCAGAACGGGCCTGTAAAAATCAGGTGTTTTGATATTCAGCAAAATGTGCATCAGGACCCGGCTGATACGCGTATAGGTCAGTTCCTTTGATTTCAACAGGCGGCAGAAATCGGAAAACCCGGTGTACAGAGGCAGATTTTTGCGGATTTTATCGGACAAATCGGGTGTGCAGTCCAGATATTCCGAAAACCCCAGCGAGGATTCCGACAGCAATTTATAGTGAAGCGTATGGGAAAAGAAATCCTCCGTAACGGGCGTAAGGCCCCCCGCAAAAAAAGGGCGGGTGTTTTCGGGCACATAAGGAAAGACGGATTCTGAGGAATGCGCCACAGCCTTTCGGATGGCGGAAGCGGAAGCCATAGCGGAGCCATTAAAGCCGGCGGCGTTAAGGGCTGTGCAGTGGTAGCCTTTGTCCGTACGCTTTATGGTAAAAGGACGGATTTTGCTTTGTGTGGCAAAAAGGTTTTTGCAGTATTCAAGTCCCAGAATATTATTGGGAGAGTCGGGCAGGCCGACGGCCAGCCGGGGAGAAATGTCCGAAAGGGCACTGGCTCTGGCGGACGGATAGGAGTCGCCGTTTTTCAGACGGATTTTTGTGGCGGAATGCAGCTTCGATTCGTTTTCCACCAGAATGCGGGCGCAGTCTTCCAGCCCGGCAAGGTCGCCGGATTCGCTTCCAAAGGAAAGAAAATCAACCACATTTAAGCTGTTTAACAGACTGACGGCTCCTCCCGCAAAAAATTCCGCGCTGGAAAGGGCATAAAGAGCAGGCAGTTCAATAACGGCGTCCGCGCCGTTTAAAAGGGCTGCTTTCGTGCGGATGTATTTGTTCATAATTGCGGGAGCGCCCCGCTGGACGAAATTTCCGCTCATAACAGCGAGAATATAGTCCGCCCCGGTTTCCCGGCGGGTAGTTTTAAGATGATAAAAATGTCCGTTGTGAAAAGGATTATATTCGGCAATTACGGCAGCAATTTTCATAGTGAGTTCCTTTTATAACCGCGGGCCTGGACCCGGCAGAAGATTTACTGCTAATAAAGTATCATAAAAAAGACGGCAAGGCAATTCCCGAAGCCCTTTTGTATTTGATTTTACACAATTTTCTGCCAAGTTTGTCTTGTCCTTGACGTTAGTTTAAGCTATAATTTTTTTAAAAGAAAAACGCAAAATGTAAGCGTTTACATGGGGTATGAAAGGAGAACGGGGTATGTCTTATATTGACGTAATCAAGGAAAAGGCAAGGATGGACAAGAAAACGATAGTCCTTCCGGAGACAACAGACAAAAGAACTTTAATTGCAGCCTCCAACATTATGAAAGAGAGAATCGCCGATATTATTATGATTGGCGACGAAGAAAAGATTATGGACGGCGCTACATGGCTGGAAATCGAACTGGACGGGGTTAAAATCATCAATCCCAAAACCTGCGAAAAGCTGGATTATTACGCAAATATATTGTATGAGGTAAGAAAAAACAAGGGAATGACGCCCGAGAAGGCAAAGGAAATTCTTTTAGCTGACCCGCTCACTTTCGGGGTTATTATGGTTAAGGCAAACGAAGCGGACGGAATGGTGGCGGGAGCCTGCCATGCAACGGCGGATACAC
>OFFW01001402.1_pt1 | contig 14512 bp, 18 predicted proteins | sample 1521501 | NCBI WGS metagenome assembly OFFW01 (sample SAMEA3504107, study PRJEB24116) | mouse gut metagenome | biome: mouse gut; feature: mouse-associated habitat; material: faeces | place: Denmark | collected 2011
TACGGGTCTGCCTGCGCTGTTCAACGAAGCGGGCTTCGATACGTGGTTCGTCTCGAATCAGGCGCCGCAGGGCGCCATGATCGACAATCTTGCCGATGATGCCGACCACGTGGAGTATCTGTCGAGCGATTACGACATGTCGCTCGTCGAGCGCACGGGTGCTATCATCCGCGACAACCCCGACCGCGATCTGTTTATCATTCTGCACTGTTACGGCTCTCACTTCTGCTATCACCAGAGGTATCCGCGCGACTTCGCCCGCTTCATGCCCGACGATAATGTATCCATATCCGAGCAGCATGCGCAGCAGCTGCTGAATGCCTACGACAACTCTATTCTGTATACCGACCATGTATTGGCGTCGCTGGTCGAGACCGTCGAGGCCGACGGTTCGTGCGCGGCGGTGCTCTATTGCAGCGACCACGGCGAGGATCTGCTCGACGACAGCCGCCGGCGGTTTCTGCATGCGTCGCCCACTGTCACGTACTACCAGCTGCATGTGGCGGCTTTCGCTTGGTTCTCCGAGAAGTACCGCGAGCTGTATCCCGAGCGCTTCGAGGCGGCCGGCATCGAGTATTATCTGGACGAGGACAAGATTGCAGAAGAGGCCAGGTATGACGGGCTGTATGCTGTATGCACCGACCTTTTGGACGATGACGTGGCCCCCATACTCAAGGTCAGCGAAGGGCGGTGGCGGATAGAGGAATGCTTCCTAGTAATGTAACTTTAGTTTCCTGGATATCCCTGTAACATGTGCCGTTTTGCGTTTCCTGTCGCTGAACATAGCGGACACCACTTTCTGTTTTCGGCTCCTGAATCACATATTCCATCTGGGATGTGCGCTGTAACTGATGGTCTACCTTAATACGCATTTCTCCAAACTCAATATCAGGTATTGTCAGTCCGCAAAACTCCGAAATACGAAGTCCCGTATGAAAGAGGATATAGATTGCGTCATAGTATCTGCTAAAATGATTGTCTTCCCTGATAAACTTGAGCAAATCCCTTTCCTGTTTCCGGGTAATCGCTTCTCTGGTAACAGAATCATTGACAATAACCGATGCCAGCTCAAATCCAAATGGATTCTTGCGAATCAGGTCATCATCTACAGCCATCTGAAATGCCGGTCAGAGAACCCCACGGATAGAGTGAATGGAACTATATCCTCTGCCGTCCATCTGCTGAAGCTTAGTGAGCCACGCCTTTGCATCTGACAAACGTACCATGTCAATACGCTGTCTGCCAAATGCTTCCTTTTTCAAGACGTTAATGACTGTCTTATATCCGGCAACTGTGTTGTACGGCTCCAATGCCATGAAACTAATCAAGGACGCAAAGAAGGCACTGGCTGTGCCGGGTTCCTGTCTGGATGTGTTCACCGCCCTCATGTGTACGCAGCTTCAAATCCGGTATGAGAAGCTGTCGGAGCAGGAGCGCACGGTTCTGAAGAATGTTATGAAGAAAACTCCGGCATATAAGGATTCACCATTTAGCAGAATGAAGCGGAGATAAGGAAATGCCGTTACTTGGTTTTTGGTCCATGCAACGGCATTTGGAGTGATTCAGATTCAATTTTTAGGGGTATAAGCCGGAATGTCCGGGACAGTGCGCTCTTGATTCGTGACAGAGTTGCTATGCGTTCTTCTTATTTCTGTTGCGCTGTGCCACGGAACATCTGAACGCCTTAAACATTGCCGGGGACAGTTCCGGGGAATCTTCATCAAATTGAATCTCCCGCTTGGCCGCCGCCCTGACTTCCTCCAACTGTTCCTGCGTAGGAACCTGACCATCCTTAATTGTAAAAGTTTTGGTCATAATAAAGCCTCCTTTCACTTTCCGTTGCCAATCTTGCGGAGATTAACCGGATATTCTCCCCTCGCTCGGTAAATACAACAAACAATAAATCGCCAACCATACCGATTGCAATATAACGGTCTTCTTCCATACTATGCTCGAAATCATACATCTCTATGTAATGTTCATCCCGAAAAACGTATGAAGCCGTTTCAAAAGAGATTCCATGTTTTTGGCGGTTGATACTGATGATTTGGAAGTTCTATTTTTATCACAAGGAGGAAAAAAGCATGAAGGATAAAACTTGTTATATAGTAGGTGCTATCGGGGTAAGCAACGAATTTATTGACAGGGAAAGCAGTATATCAGTGAATGACGGAACTTTATTTATTGTTTTCCCAAGAGAAGCAGAGGAGAGAATCATACAATGAAAAAAGGGGAAGGGCCGTATTCCACGAGGTAAGTGGTGTTGAACAGGCCGCCGTCCAGAAGCGCCGCTTCCCAAATGATGTCTTTCTGCAGCGCATGGACGAAGATATCCCTGATCGCTTCCGCGGATACTTCCCGGAAAAGGTTTGACTTTGTGTTCATCCTGAAAACTCCTTGTTTAGATGTTTTTCGGTCTCTCTGCTGTGGGCTTATTATAGCCCCTTTATCAGGCAGATTTCAATACATAAATCCCGATTTCGGGATTTTGGGGCTGCGGGCGGAAACGCGGGATGATCTTTTGGCATAAATAGATTGAAATAGGCAGGGAAATATTGTATATTTAGGGAGAACGGATATTTGTATCTTTGGCAGGTTTTGGATTTTGGAAATCATTGGTCACAGAGAGGAGGACATGGAAGATGTCGGACGGGTTAGGAGAACAGAATCTGGAAAATGTAACGAGGCCGCTGGAGGATGCGGAGCGGTGGGTCATCGCTTCCTATGCCATGTGGTCTGAGTATTATTCCGAGGGGAACTGGCAGTATGTGGCAGGGTCTCCCGTGAAGGAGGAGAATGCGGCCAACATGCAGCTGATGCTGAGCAGGGACTGGGAAATCGACGACAGGGAGGATCTGTTGGATACGGTAATGTTCCTGACGGCCCTGTATGAGGACGAGGAGGATGTGGATCAGGAGGACATTGAGACAGGGGCATGGGATCTCTGCCGGGCATGCCAGATCCTGGGGATGGGTTTTGTGGCGGGCATCATTGACCGTGAAGAAATGTTCGGCATTTCGATGATGGTCTGCGGGCTGATGCAGTTCTATTATCCCTCCTGGATGCATCTGTATTCCAGCTATCTCAACGGCTACAAGGAGTGGCGTCTGGGGGACGGCGATGAAGAGGACGAAGAGGCCCAGGAGGACGTGGAGGAGCGGGAGCAGATTGTCAGGAAGCTGCTGGTCATGCCTGGCGGGCCCTGTTCGATTCCCTGGAATCTGGAACTGCCCATTGAATATGAGGAAGACGAAGAGGATGAGGAGGACGAGGAGTAAAGACGCCTGAGCGGCGGGCTACAGGCCGTCATGGCGGAACATATGCAGATTTGCAGGCGGGGCATCGGGGGATTGTTTCCTCTACATGCTCCGCTGTATTTTTCCGGATTTTCACGCTTATGTGGAGCGCGGAAAAATCCGGAAAAATTTCGGAAAAAACTAAACCACTTTATTTTTCTGTCACTATTAAGGTAGAAGCGCAAGATACAGGCTTCTAAAACCCCGGGGCGCAACAAGGAAACATGGAAAAGGACAAGGACGAAATGGAGCGGGAGCACATGGAATTTGAGAGGAAAGGACAGGAGCCGGCAGAACGAAGCCGCGCAGGCCAGGAGCAGGCAGAACAGCAAAAGGAACAGCAAAAGGAACAGCAAAAGGAACAGCAAAGGGAACAGGAACAGCCGACAGACGGCGTGAACGAAAAAATCGCGGACGCGTCCAGGACCATTTTTTCCTACTGCATGGGAAAGACCTCCAACCGCATGGAGGCGGAGGACCTGTGCCAAGACATCCTCTGCGAGCTGGTCCGGTCATCGGAAAACATCCGCGACAGCAAAGCCTTCTACGGCTTCATGTGGGCGGTGGCCGGAAATGTTTATAAGCAATGGTGCAGAAAGCGGGCCAGACAGCAGACCTGTGAGCTGACGGAAGACATTGCATCGGAGGAATCCGTGCTGGACAGGGTGCTGGCCTGCGGGGAAGACAGCGACATCTATCTGCTCCGAAGGGAACTGGCGCTGCTTTCCAAAAAGTACCGCCAGGCAGTGATTCTGTACTATATCCATCGGAAATCCTGTTCCGAAATCGCGCAGTCCCTTTCCGTCAGCGAAAGCAGAGTGAAATATCTGCTGTTCAAGTCACGAAAAATATTGAAAGAAGGTATGAGTATGGAACGCAGACTTGGTGAATTAAGCTATAACCCGAAAGACTTGGCCCCGATGTATCTGGGCAGCGGCCCCAACCGCTTCTGGGAATTCATGCAGAGCAAGATTCGGCAGAACATCCTGGACGCCTGTTATCAGGACGCTCTGACCCAGGAACAGATCAGCCTGGAGACAGGCATCCCCCTGCCCTACATGGACAGCGAGATCATTGCCCTGGTGGAAAAAGGGATCCTTCTGAAAGAAGGCCCCCGCTACAGGGCCAATATCATCATCCTCACGGCGGAATGCACAGAGGAGATTACCCGGAACTCTGCACCGTATCACGGGAAAATAGCCGATGCCATGGCGGAATATCTGGAGACAAAGCTTCCGGCATTCCGGCAGATTGGCTTTACCGGCGCGGATTTCACAGACAATACGCTGCGCTGGCAGATGATGACTTTTTTGATAAGGAAGATCCAGGGATTCAGCGGGGCGGAGGACAGCGGCGAAGCTCCCCTCACTGTCTGGGGCGACCGGGCCTATCTGTGGCTGGAAGAACAGGCGAACACCATGGGGAAGGGCATGTTCAACTTCAGCGCCGCGGAAAGTAGCCAGGGGGATTGGGTCTATTTTGTAGATTATCTCCCGGCGCCCCGGGGCAGCCACAAGGATTTTTATGGAAACAGATATCTGACCAACGTGATCTGCGACATTGCCCGTGGCAACTGCGGCGATTTCAGCAGATATGACCTGGAATCCGTGGCGGAGCTGATCCGGAAAGGCTATGTCCTGAAAGAGAAGGATACCTACGCCGCCGCCATGCCTCTGTTCACGAAGACGCAGTATGCCGCCGCCTGTCAGCTTGCCCATGATTTCGTGGAAGAAAAGATGGGGGAGACGCTGTGCGAGCTGAACCGGATTTTCGTCAGTACCCTAAAGGAGCACACGCCCAGGCATCTGCAGAACCAGGTTCCCGGCATCGCTTCCGCCGGCAGGTTCTCCAACGCCGGATGCATCCCCTGCCGTCTCCTGATAGACAGGAAAGTCCTGAACACGGACTGGAACCCTATGGAGCTGCCCACGATACAAATCGAACTGAATGAGTGACGCCAAAATGCCGGGAGGCCACATTCTCCCGGCATTTTCATGGCCCGAAGAGGGCTTCCGTGCCTTATCTTTTCCGAAGAAAAGCCGATATATACTTATATGAATATAAAGACCGGTAAACGCAAGGATGCGGCGGAGAAGACAGGAGGTTACCAGATGAGCATAGTAGTCAATACGAACAGGAATACCGGTGTAAAGCAGATTACCATAAAGCGGCCGGACGGGTCTGATGTGGGCACGATCACCATTCACAGCAACAGCCTGAAAAAGCTGAAGAAGGTGGGGTATAAACAGCGAAGGATTTCGAACATGATCACCCAGGCCAAGACTTCCGGCAACGCCAGGCAGGTGTTGGCCAGCGCCAAGACGGAGACGGTGAGCCTGCGCAGAAAGCTGGCCAGCGGACAGTACAACGAGCGCGAGGTGAGGGCCGCCATCCGCCACGCGGAGCGCATGGAGCGGGTGGCCAAGAAGCGCATGAAGCACCTGATGCAGGAGGAAGAAATCGAGAAGCGCGGCGGCGGGGCATGGCAGATGGGGTTCGATGAGGAAGACCTTCAGGAGGGCGGCCAGGAGGGCGAGGAACTGGGCTTCTCCGAGCTGAGCGAGGAAGAGATGCGGCAGCTCATGCAGGAGCTCCAGGAAGAGCTGGCGGAGTTGGCCATGGAGAGCGACATGGAGGAACTGGAACAGATGGTGGTCCTGGACATGGATCCCGAAGACCTGGAGCAGCTGAAGAAGAAGCACCGCTCCGACGAGATGCGGGAGATCATGGAAGCTGACATGAAGTACCTGAGAGCCCTGTTCGGCCAGCTGGTGAGGGAGCAGCAGGAAGCCGCGGCCAATGCCGCGGGCGTGGCGCTGGAGCTGTCCGGCGTGAACATACCGGTCCAGGTGGACACAAGGTCGGCGGCCCAGGTGGCCGGAGTGGAGGGGCAGGCAGCAGAGGGCGGCATCATAGACGTTTCTGTATAGCAGGGAAATTTTTCCGGAAATATTTTAGCGGGAAATTTTTCCTGGGAAGATTTCTGTAAAATTCTATTGATTTCATTTCCCAGACCGATTACAATAAAGACAGCGGCATGAAGCGATGGGCCTGTCCCATTGCTTTGTGCCGACTATGTGCGCGATGCGGGAGGGCATGGCGGGACGCAAGGAGGACATGGCATATGAAGACAGGGGCGCAGTTATATACGATACGTATGTATACACAGAACGAAAAGGATTTCGCGCGAAGCATGAAAAAGATAGCCGAGATAGGCTACAGGACGGTCCAGATATCAGCGGTGGGCCCCATTCGGCCGGAACGCATCCGGGAGATCTGCGAGGGGGAGGGGCTGGAGATCGTGCTGACCCACAGCGACGTGAACCGCATCCTGTATGATACGGACAAGCTGATCGCGGAACATGACATCATGGGCTGCAAGTACATAGGCCTGGGGGCCATGCCGGACAAGTACCGCACACCGGAGTGGGCAAGGCAGTTCGCGGAGGATTTCCGGGAGCCCGCGAAAAAGATAGCGGAGGCCGGAAAGCTGTTGATGTACCATAACCATAATTTCGAGTTCCGAAAGGTCAGTGCCGAGGGAGCGGCGCAGGAGAAGCGCCTGATAGAATATCTGATGGAGTGGTTCCCGCCCCAGGAGATGGGCTTCACTTTGGACACTTACTGGGTGCAGGCGGCCGGGGCCGATGTCTGCCAGTGGATCGATCTGCTGAAGGACAGGATTCCCTGCGTGCATCTGAAGGACATGGCCATGAGCGAGGGAGGATCCGTCATGGCGCCTGTCATGGAGGGGAACATGAACTTCGAGGGCATCCTGAAGAAGCTGGAGGGGACCAGCTGCCAGTATCTTCTGGTGGAGCAGGATGTCTGCCAGGGAAGCCCCTTTGACTGCCTGAAGCAGAGCTATGACAATCTGGCGGCTGCAGGTTATCGATAAAGCGTCCGGACGGCAGAACGGGCCGTGCCAGGGAATCTGCGGTCGGCAGAGAGGGGAGCCGGGGAACGGCAGAAGCCGGGCGCAAGGGTGCCCCGGCGGAAATATCCGAGACGGAGAATCGTACAGAGGAGAGGACAGGATGGTTTTATCGGATAAGACAATCATGAAGATGCTTCAGGAGGGGACGCTGTCCGTCTCGCCCCTGGAGGAGGGCCAGATACAGCCCGCCAGCGTGGACATCCGCCTTGGGAGCATGTTCAGCATCATCGAGGATTTGCCCACGGGGGTCATCAATCTGGAGGAGGAGATTCAGTACCGGACCATGGAGACGGACCGCTACGTCCTTCTGCCGGGGCAGTTCGTGCTGGCCACCACCATGGAATACATAGCGCTGCCCGATTATCTCACCGCTTTCGTGGAGGGCAGGAGCTCTCTGGGGCGCATGGGCCTGTTCATCCAGAATGCCGGGTGGGTGGATCCCGGCTTTCGGGGGGAGATTACCCTGGAACTGTTCAATGCCAACCGCTGCGCCATCGAGCTGAAGGCCGGGCGCAGGGTGGGGCAGCTGGTGTTTGCCGAGATGGACGGTTCCGCCCTCCATCCTTATCAGGGGAAATATCAGGGGCAGACTGGGGCTACGGGATCCCGGGCGTTTCTGGACAATGTGTGAGCATGCACCAATTCAATTCTGAAAAAAGGAGAAAGGGTTTTTTATGAAGAAGAGAGTATTAGCAGTGATGATGGCTGCCATGGTGGTCATGGCCGGGTGCGGCAGTGGGGGGGAAGGCGGCACTCCCGTCCAGACGGTAGAGCCTGTGGCCGTGGATACGCCGGAGCCGACAGTGGAGCCCGCCCAGGAGCCAGAGGGGGAGGGGGGTGCGGAGTCCACGGAAGAGTCCGCCCAGGAGCCGGAAGAGTCCAGGGATGGCATGTACCGCAGCGAGCTGACCAACGAGTGGATCGACGAGAGCCTGAAGGATCAGAGGCCCATTGCAGTCATGGTGGACAATGAGAAGGTAGCGCTGCCTCACTATGGGCTCACGGAGGCCGACATCCTTTATGAAATGATGAACAGCACCAAGAATGACAGAATTACGCGTTTCATGGCGATTGTGAAGGACTGGGGCGCCATTGAGCAGTTCGGAAGCATACGGAGCACCAGGTCCACGAACATCTATCTTGTGGGAGAGTGGAACGCCGTGCTCTGCCATGACGGCGGACCGTATTATGTAATGGGAAATAATACAGGTTTTGCGGGTTTGATTAAGGAAAAGGACTATGTGGATAACTTCAGCGGCACCTTTTCCAGAGTGAATAACGGAAAGAAAAGAGAGTACACAGAGTATATCTGTTCCGGGGATTTGGAAAAGAACTTCGATAGCAAGAAATACAGCAAGGAATACAACGAGCATTATCCGGGGCCGCATTTCACCTTTTCGGATACGGAGATTGATTTGGCGGACGGAGCGGGAGCTTTTGACTGCGCCGAGATTGAGCTCCCCTTTCCGCACAACAAATCGAAACTCATATACAATGAGACCACAGGTACATATGACTATTACGAGTACGGGGAGGCCCACCGTGACCCCCAGCACGACAATGCCCAGCTTACATTCGAGAATCTGTTGATTCAGAGCTGCTCCTTCGTGCGGCTCGATGATAATGGCTATATGGTGTACAACGTCGTTGACAATTCGGGGAACAGCGGATATTATATCACCAACGGAAAGGCTATCAAGGTGACCTGGTATAAGGCCGACGATACTGCGCCTACCAAGTTCTACGATAACAGCACAGGAGAAGAAATCAAACTGAATACCGGCAAGACATATATTGCAATCGTACCTTCGGATAGCTGGGACGATGTGGTCATGAAGTGATAGGCCTTGCGGCTTTGGGATTATCAGGCGGACGTGTGGGCATGTCCGCCTGAAGCCTGTTTTTGGGGAGTGGACGCGCTGTGTTCCATGTCGGGTCTCAGGGACGGCAGCAGTGTTTCGGGGAGCTTGTGTGCGGGGGGGACAGGGCGGGGCGTTTTCGGAGACGCTGGAATGGCGGGCGGGAAGGGTTTCGCGATGGGGAGCTTGTGGTTGAAGGCTGCATGGCTGCGGCCAGGGAGAGAGAAAATGGTATGGGGCACAGGATAGGAAAAGGCAGGTCCCTTCGGAAGACTACAGTGCTGTATGCGGTCATCGCGGCGCTGACGGCTCTGCTGAATGTGGCGGCGTGGAACAGTAGCGCGTTCTCGGATTGGTATATTGCACATATCTTTCCCGTATGGGTGGGCACTTATGGGCGGGTGACGGGGCTTCTGCCGTTTTCCGTGGGGGAGTGGCTGATTGCAGCAGGGGTGGTCCTGGCGGCGCTGGTGCTGCTGTCCGGCATCGGATGGCTGGGGATTGTCGCGGCAGCGGCGCTGAGGGCTGCCTTTCGCGGGGGCCGTCGCCGGTTTGGGGAATCCGGGGCGTGGTCGGACGGGTGCAAGGAGCCCGGGGAATCCGGGGCGTGGTCGGACGGGTGCAAGGAGCCCGGGGAATCCGGAGTGTGGTCGGACGGGTGCAAGGAGCCCGGGGAATCCGGGGCGTGGTCGAAGGGGAGCAGGGAGCCCGGGGAATCCGGCTCCTGGATAAGGCGGTATGGCAGGTTCAGCCGCGGGCTTTACCGCTTCTTTGCCTGGACGCTGCTGGTTGTGTGCCTTGTCATGACTCTGAACTGCTTTATCCTGTATCATGCCTCCACGTTTTCGGAACACTATTTCGGCGAGGACAACAACGAATATGGGTTGGAGGAGCTGATTGCGGTCTACAATATGGTGGCGGAACAGTGCAACCTCCTGGCCGATGCCATGGAGCGCGATGAGAGCGGCATGGTGCTGTATGGGGGGAGCCTGGGGGAGGATGGGACGCTGCTTGACATGGAGGACATGGCCAGGGAGCTGATGGGAAAGCTGGGGGAGGAATACCCGCGGCTGGACGGATTCTATCCCAGACCGAAAGCACTGCTGTCTTCGGATTTCATGTGCCAGCAGTATATGCAGGGATATTATTTTCCCTTTTCCATGGAGGCGAACTACAACGATGTCATGCATATTCTGAACAAGCCGGCCACGATGTGCCATGAACTGGCCCATCTGCGGGGCTATATCTATGAGGACGAGGCCAATTTCATAGGTTATCTGGCCTGTGTGCAGTCGGAGGACGCCTTTTTCCGATATGCCGGGTACTTAAGCGTGCTGACTTATCTGAACAGTGATTTGTATAAGGCCTGGAAGGAGGAGCGGGCCGCTTTTGAAGCGGCTGCGGCTGTGATCGAGCCTGTGGTGGTGGAGGCCCGGGTCTGGGAAGACAATGCCTTCGTCGTGCAGGAGGAATGGGACAGGATCAACGGGAAGGCGCTGATTGATACCGAGATTGTGGTCAAGGCCGCAGATGTGTTCATCGACACCAACCTGAAGGTGAACGGAGTGGCGGACGGGAAGGTCAGCTATAGCCATGTGGTCAGGCTGCTGCTGCAGTATTATCGCTATCATCCGGTAGCCTGAGTTTCCGCTGCTTGCCCTGCACACCGCCGGCCAGAGCATAGTTTTCCGGCGGACGGGGCGCGGGAGGAAAATTTCTATGTTTTTTAAAAAAAGTATTGACAGGGGGATGCTTTTCGTGTAAAATATTCAGTGTTGTGGCGGACGGATTTACGTGACAGGCCAGATGGCTCAATTGGCAGAGCAGAGGATTGAAAATTTTTGTGTCACTGGTTCGGTTTTGGTTTTGGGCATTGCTGGAATCAACTTGTCAAAAAGCAATAGATTATGCGGGTGTAGTTCAGTGGTAGAACACCAGCCTTCCAAGCTGGATATGTGGGTTCGATTCCCATCACCCGCTTTTTTGATGCAAAGCCGCAAACTCATGATTTTTCCGATAAAATCAAGGGTTTGCGGCTTTTTTCTCTTCTAAATATTTATGTTTCAGAAACCCTTTTGCGGCAGAGTGGTATTAATTCTTAAGGTTCGGGTAAAATGTGCCCAGGACGGCCGATATAAAGCCGTGGTAGTTGCGCACGGTTTTGGGGCTGGTGGGGGACAGGATGTTCCTTTTTGTTTCTATGTATTCCTCTGCGGCAGCTTTAAAGTTCATGCTCTCATGCTTCTTTTGGACTTTTTGCAGTTCGTCGGCCATAGCAAGCATTGCTTGTATCATCCTCCTTAAAAAAGTGTATAAAAATAACAGCCAGCGAAAAATCGCTTGCAGGCTGCTCATCGGCTCCCCTGGCAAGCATATTATATTGTCATGGTGCGGGAGTTGCGACGTCGCAACCATTGTGCTATAATTTTTCTGTTACCGCCCCTATGCCGGTATGGAAAAGGGGTGTTCGACTTGGAAATCCTGTTATCTTTTTTCTCTCCGTATTGGCCAGCGTAGTTGCCTGCTAACTGTGCAAATGGTTAGACGGGGATGAATAGTCGGTAACCTGGCCTGAACGGTTGATTTCTCCGTAAAAGAAGGAGAACCCCCGGAAGTACTCGCAATACTTCCGGGGGTTCGTCCTTTTGTGTTCAACGTGGACACTGTTATCTTTTTGCCTACTGGCGTTATAGCATATGCGGAACAGGAATGCAATATGCGCTCGGAGTAATTTACTGTATGAGAAGGTCAGTTTCTAAATGATCCAACCAATAGGGGCAATTTCGCCGCATTCACCTTCACTTTCCTAAAAACTACTGAGCTGTCTTCCAGTAAAATATATTCGCTTCCACTGCCTGCTTTGGCAAATGTTTTCCCAGGGATATTATGACTCAAGTGACCAAATTCGTCCGCCGGTGTCTTGGATTCTGGAAGAACCTCTATATCGCAGACATCACACAGCGAATCCCACAAGTACCTGTCATAGCGCAGCGTTTTAATATAATCCAATTTTGGCATCTCCTGTTTAAGCCGCGGTGTATCGGCTTAGGAATTGTCGGAAAATAACTGCTGCAATTGCTTCAGGCAAAAGCCCGGAAATACAATAAAAATTGCCATAAACTTGCAGCAGTTATTTGTAGACAATTCCTTACTGTCGGAAGAATTATACCATAGCAGCTTACCGTTGCCATTTGATTTACTGTTTGTCAAATTCTTTCAGGAGGCCATTGGCTATGCCATGCTTTTATTTTGTTCTGTTATGGTGCGCATGACCTTTTCGTGAAGCTGACGGATTTGCGGCTGCTTTGATTTCAGGGATTCTGGCTGTATAAAAAGTTCATCTTACGGAAAGAGATTTGCCACTTGTATAAATAAGGCAAATATGTTAAAATAAGGGACGAGAATACAGGGACGTAATAATGCGGTGTACCACCACAAGGAGTTGCCGCTCCTTGTGGCAAGGGATGGTAGTAGGGCTACCACACGATGCAGAACGCGTCTGCGATACACACATTCGTATTATAAAGCATTTTGGGTAAAAATACAATGCTTTTTGTGTGTTTGAGCGGGGCGCTCTGTGCCTTTGAGATATGCGGGGTGAAAGTGTGGGTGCATGCTTTACACCTCGTTCTTGATTCTCACCTGAGCGTCCTTGGCGGCGGAGCGCTACGCCGTCTGGGATGTTCTAAGTGAGCATAGAATGGTTTGGGGCAGGAATGCCCAGGGGGATGGTGTAAAGCGTATGAAGGAAGTGAAGGAACTGTTCGCTGATGCGAATGAAAAGGAATGCTCGGTGTTGGGGGAAGGGTATCTCTATAAGTTCTTGACGGATGATGTCCTGTATAGGGGATTCTGCGTGATGACGGACAGGAGGCTGTATTTTAAGGGGAAATATTTTCAAAAGGTGGGCAGAAAATTTCGGCCCGACAAAGGGGAGTATACCATTGACTTAAAGGATGTCACCAGCTCCGGCTTCACCACCGCCAGATTCGGCATCGTCTTTTTCCTGGAGATACTGTTCGTGATTGTGATGACGGCGCTGTTTCTGCGGTTCGTGGAAGTGGTGGATCATTTCTATTTCGGCGACGAAACCATTATTGAGAGCTGTCTCGTCCTTATGGCGCTTGGGCTGATTGCTGTGCCTTTCTATTATTATCTGAAGCCCTTTAAGGCGTTCGTGATTGAATATGCCGGGGGCGGAATCGCATTTTTGGTGCCTGACTATTTTGAAGAAGATGCGAGGATGTTCCAGAAAGCGTTGCACAGGGCGAAAGACTTAGGCGCCCTGGCGAAGGATTCCCAGGCTGCTGTGAAGGATTCCCAGGTTCCTGTAGAGGGAATAGCCGCTTCAGGGGTGTGCCGGGAATCTGTAGGGCCGGACGGGCTGAGCCTGGCACAAAGCGCCGAATAAAGGCAAATGCGCGGGCTGCAGAATAGTTTTGCAAAAAGGTTTGTAAAAAAGATAAGAAAAATGAAATTTATGCTTGACAGACAGCTCAACTTATCGTATACTATTCTAAGTTCAAGCAATTGCTTGTCGGTCGTGCGATAGTGGCTCAGTTGGTAGAGCGCCACCTTGCCAAGGTGGAAATCGCGGGTTCGAGTCCCGTCTATCGCTCTTCTTAATTTACAGCGGAATCCCACAGAATGTGGGGTTCCATGTTTTTTATGCGTCTAATATCCTGTAGACAGTTGTAGACAGTATGAACGTTCTACTGTAGTTCTTTCGTCATGAGGTTATAGGCCTGGCATTTATCAATCCCCCTATCCCCATTGTCTGACAGCAGCTCCCGCCGTATCAAGGCGATTCCGTAGCATAAAAAGGGCGGCGCTAAGGAAAAGCGCCAATCCATTCTATGTTCCCCTCGACACGCTGCTTTCCGCCCATCTGTTATTATGGATACACGCTTCAATAGGGCAGGTGCCATAGTGATTGTGCTGCAGGCATGGAGCCGCCTCAAGGCTCAGGGGATTCCGGCTCCATATTATCAAGGGCGTATTCACATGCCTGGATGACAAAGGCGGAGAATGTGACATCATTGTCCTTGATTGCATCGTCTATCCTCTCTATCAGGGAAAGCGGAAAATGGATTGTCTTGTTTTCGCTCTCTTTTTTGTTGGGTCTAATCTGAAAAGCCATGTCCGATACCTCCTTTTATCAGCTTGATTGTATTGCATTCCAGGCAAATAGTATGCAATGTATATTGCAATGCAAAGTACATTATGATAGAACGCAAGTATGGAACAGGCAAGGTTCCTATTGACAAAAAACCTGGGGGGGGTATTCTATAGGTGGATAAATTCCTGAACGGATTTCAGGAGAAAGAATCTCGACGAGGAGGAGACGGACATGAAGAAGAAAATCGTGACGGCATTGCTGATCACAGCAATGACAGCCAGTGTTTTTGCCGGCTGTGGAA